>WOR8_10003619_pt1 | contig 37409 bp, 33 predicted proteins | sample DeeMarSeWOR38_10_FD_19890 | JGI IMG/M metagenome (IMG submission 19890) | reverse complement strand
GGCCGACCCAGAATACCAGGGAGATCCGAAATACTTTAGCAAGGATTATCGTGTGGCGATCGCACGCAAGTACCTCGAAACCCGTGCGCGCTACACACCCGATATTGCCTCCATACATTCCACCAGCGTGGATGAACCGGAAGAATGCTTCGGCCTGCTTGAGACATCAATGCTCTCGCACAGCTTTATCTTTTATGGGCCGGTGTTAGAGTATATCGACTGGCTTAATGAGCGCAGCGATAAAGAATGGCTTGAAGCATACAGCATATATGCCGATCAGTTACGCTTGCTGCAATGGTGGGCACCCGGTGACCGCTGGGTGTTAAAAACACCGTTTCACATGTGGGCTATCGATGCATTATGCACAACTTTTCCTGATGCGGTAATTGTACAGCAACATCGCACACCCGCGGCCTGCATGGCTTCATACTGTAGCCTTATGCAAGTCGCTTATGCGCCACTGGCGGTAAACTTTACTCGTGAGCAAATCGGCCAGGTGGCTTTTGCATACTACCGTGACGCCCTGGCCCGCAATGTGGCCGCACGTGAAAAACTGGGCCATGAGCAGTTTATTGATATTGACTACAAGGACCTGATTGCCGATCCGATATCATGCGTACGGCGCATTTACCAGGCAGCAGGAGCAGAACTGGAAGATGCAACAGCAGATATTATGCGCACATGGCTGGACGAACAGGCCAGGTCACGCAAAAACATTTCCAAGCACGAGTATTCACTTGGAGACTATGGACTGGATGAGGACGAGGTCAATGAAATATTTTCAGGATACAGCAAATTCAATACGTAGGTCTGCACAGGAATGTTGCCTGCAAGAGCGCATGAAACATGCCTTGATACTCAGACCCTGCATTAACTCTCCCGCCTGAAGATTAATGTGTCGAATATTCATTCAGTTTTTAGTTACAGATACCAGGCGGTAACTTTACGTGAAAGTCCAGTTGCTTACTTATTAAGAGCCATACAGAAAAATATTTTCCTGTAGATTCCCGTCTCAACAGAATTACAACATGATTTTACCGGCAGAAAATAATGCCTTGCCCTTTTCCTGAATCTCATCATCATCCATCTTTTCGCACTCAGGCATTACGAATATCTTATCCAGTTCATCCTGCTTCATTTCTTTAATTTCTGTAACGACTGTGCGCTGCTTTTCAGTCTTGGTGGTTTTTTTCCTGACATTGGTAATATCCATAACCGTTTCAGATTTTAGAATCGGCCCGGAAAATTTCGAAGTGTAGTCAGTGAACGCCTGGTCGATCAGCTTGTTACCCGATTGCGTCAGGGCATTTAACCATTTCCTTCTGATTGGATGTATTTCCACGTCTGCTGCATACCATAAATCATCAACAATCTTTACTGCATATTCAAATTTAAAGAACAAGAACCATGCATAGGCCCTGGCGTTGGTTTCCAGCCTCACATGCGTGGTTTTGTATCCCATGATGTCAGGACCCGGTTCCTCGAGCACGAGTCTGACTGTGGGCGACTCTGCCTTGACATTGAAAAAATCCACGGCATTTGTCACCTGGTCACCCAGGTTCATGAAGAACTCATCAGTTTTTACTTCCGAGCAGTAAAACCTGTCCTTTGGCTTGTCACCCATCACCCAGTTCTCCCCTCCATCCACTGTCATGATGTAGGAAGTCTCGTCCGTTATCTTTCTATCCTCACCAACGAAATCGATCCTGCCCCTTTTGTCATCAACAGTAATAACCTCGTAGGACTTTTCTACGCTATCCCCCTCGATAACTTCAACCTCGACAATGGCACGCGTACCCGCATTAGCCGGTAAAGCGTTTAATACAGTAATGATGCTTGCGAGCAGAACAGTTCGGAAATTTTTCATAATAATTGACACGATCACATAAAGCGGATTAGTTGATACTACTACATGAACTGATTAGCAGAAAGCATAAATCGAGGTTAGCAAACCTGATGGCCACTTCAAGCGTTATCACGCTCTTGATATCAATCTTATCAGCTGATTAGAGCAAGGGTGAAACTGACTCTCACACCCTTATTGCCTGCCAGGTTAGTCATTTCCAGTTCTCCACCATGCTGCAGGGCAATACGATTGGCAACAAACAGGCCGATACCGAGATGCGGCCTGCCATCTTTAATCGGTCGGCTTGAAAGCATGCCGCTAAACAGTGAGTCCAGTATGTCGCAGGGAATTCCCGGGCCTTCATTAGTCACAGAAAGCTCAACCTTATTTTCCAACTGTTTGAGCTCAAACAATATTTCGCTTTTATTTTCCGAAAAGTCCAGGGCATTATCTTTCAACTTATCGAGCAACTGCGCTATTCGAAGGTCGCTGCCCATAATGTATACACCGGATTCCGGCCCAGTGTATTTAAAACGGCCTTCACCATGCTTCAATTTTGAATTGTTAACATACTCGCTGACCATGGCCGCAAGATCGAATCTTTCATATTCGTCCTGCTTCAATGCGTCTTCTATGTGCGCCGCCTCCGTTAGGCTGTGAACAATCATTTCCAGTTGTTGCGCAGCCTTGCGCGCACTGTTAAGTAAGGATTCACTGGCAATGTTGGCATCAAGCTTCTGCAGTGACATACTGATCGTATTCACCGGATTGAGTATTTCATGCCGCAAGGTGCGTGGCACGCTTTCAAGGAAGCCAGTATAACTTTTCAGCCTTGATAGCAGCGATGATATATCACGAGACAACTGGCCAATCTCATCAGCAGCGTACTGATCAGCTGTTATGTGCTCAGAGACAACACGCCCATCGGCATCGATTGCTAGTGACGCCTCTTTCTGCAGTTTACGTATTCGATAGGCAAGCCAGGCAGCAAACAGCATTAATCCAGCTATCGCAATGAGGAACACGATAAATGTAGCAATAATGATCTTCTGTAATGATTCGCGCTGCAAGCCCAGTATATGGCTGCTGTTTTTTTCAACCAGGACAGCACCCATAACCTCAACATCAGTATAGACAGGCTGCGCCGCCACTATGACTGATTCTCCCTCCGCGTTTTCGTATCTCAAAACTGATTGACTGCCTTCAAGTGCTATATCGACAAGCTCGGAACTGACCATATCTTTTTGTGAGCACAAGGCGGTTTCATTTTCGCCGCCAAAAACCCCACGCACACGCCGATAGCGATCAACGACACAAATACCTGCATCAGCACTTCCCAATCCCTGTAGTATTCTGTCCAGTTGTGGCGAACGCGTGATTAGCCGGTTGAGCTTACCGGTATGTTCTTTTTCCAGAGTCGCCGCGATTGAATCAATCTGCCGCTCTATGGTACTGTCTACATTCGCCACACTGAACATCAGGTGCGGCTGCGTCCCCACCCATGACCCTGGTATGCGCAGCTCCAGGTTATAACCATCTGTCCTTTCCTGCCATATTCCGGAAATTGCATATAGCGGCTTACCCGTTTCCGGCATTTTCCAGTCAGGCATCATTTCATAAACACTAACCTGACCCTGGCCTTCAGTAATAAATATAATGCGTTTCCTCTCACCCCCTGGTGTCAACAACTCCAGCCGCACGTGGTCACTATGGTCCAGGCGACGGTATTTGGGATTACGATAAACGATATTCTCATCCTTAACCCTGACCAGGGCGTAGAGGTTTTTCCTGTATTCCCCCAGTAACAGGCTGAACGTAACTGCCTGGCCCGAACCACCCGTACGGTCATAAATATAACTTTCACGACCGAAGATTTTTGCCTGTTGCTGCAGCACTCCCCAGTCGCCGGAATAACCATCGACTTCTACAGGATCTTCAAGCGGGTATACATAAAGCGCGCTTTTCTCTATAGCTATATCGCCCGGCTCATCAACAGGGTGAAACAGTTCCGCACGCCCATTGAGCACGACGGCCACAGCCCGGGCAGCCAGCAATTGCGCATCTTCCTGGCCTTGCAACAGGAAGTTTTTCATTTCATCGATATATCGATAGCCAAGCCATGGTAATGCCAGCAAAAACAGGGAGCTGAAAAACAGCATGCGCGTACCCATGCTCACACCTCGGCGCCTGCTTTTCTTCGCTACTGACATATCCAGCAATATCCAAAACCGTAGCGGGTTTTTATACAGTTAAACTCCGGGTCTACTTTTTTAAACTTCTTGCGAATATGCAGAATATGCGTATTGATGGTATTGTCTTCCACCAGTCCCTGCCTGGTCGCCTTTACCAGGTCCTCGATGCTTGCACCTTGCGGATTCGCAAGCAGAGCCGCCAGGATATCGAATTCTGTCGGTGTGAGTTCAACAGCAACATGCTTCCAGCTGGCGCGCATCGTTACAGGATTCATCTCGATATCACCCAGCACCCTGACTTCAGCCTGATGACTGGTATTGCTTTGCTTTATTTTAAAAAGCGAGTCGACGCGGGTAACTAAAAAATCCAGCGATACCGGCTTGGTTTGATAATCCCATGCACCCAGCTGCAGGCCATATATCTTGTCGAGCTCATCGCCGCGTGTTGTCAGAAAAATCACGGGGATTTGCGGACTGAGTCGTTTCAGCTCGCGGCATACTTCAAATCCGCCACCCACTTCACTGCCAAGAATGATGTCGAGTACTGCCAGGTCAGGCAGTTGCTGTGAGAAACCATGGATTGCCTGGTCCCGGTTTGCATACTCGGAAACACGGTATCCATTAGCGCGCAAAGCTACAGCGTAATGTTCGCGCTGCTGCGGGTCATCTTCTACGATGGCGATGTGATAGCTCATAAACCTAATCTAGCGGAAATCTGCAGAATTGTAGAGATACCGGCTGCAACGTCCATTTTTTCTCCATTTTTCCTCCACGCACTCACAAAGATTGGAAACAGCCAGGCTGCTGTAATGGGCAGCGTAAATACGGCGAAGTTCAATCACACCGGATCGAACCGCCCGAACCAACACTGGAGAGAACCATGAAAAAACAGCTTATTTCAATTGCAATAGGAACAGCCATGATTGCAGCTACTGCACACAACGCCTATGCAGATGATCAGCAGGCCTCTGATGACAGCAATAAACAATACATTGGAACAGCAATCGGCGCCACCGCCGGCGCTATTGTCGCCGGACCTGTCGGCTTTATTGTCGGCGGGCTGATCGGCAACCTGGCAGCTAAACACGATGCAATGAATGCCGTCGAAGTAGAACAAACAGTTGCTGCAGAAGAATCCCAAACCCTTGAGTCCGCACAACCAGCCTCTTCATTAACTGCAGAAGATGAACCAGCTGAAACGATTATCCTAGCACAGGCAGGTGGGATCGAATCTGTCATCAATGATGATACCGTCGACCACACGGCTGAACTGAAAGATATCCTCGTAGAGGATATGAGCCTTGATATTTTCTTCCTCTCAGGCAGCACAACAGTTGAAAGCTTTTACCAGTCCCGTCTGCAGGCAGTGGCAAAACTCATGCAACAGCTGCCCGATATCGACATTCATCTTGAAGGCTACTCAGACCGCCGTGGCGACAAGGACACAAACCTGGCTTTATCGAACCAGCGCCTCGATTCCGTTCGCAAGGAACTGGTACAGGCCGGCATCGATGAAAGCCGAATTCACCTGAGTGCTTTCGGTGAACTTCAGTTTATTTCAACACCCGGTGATCTCGAAGCCTATACCTTCGATCGCCGTGTGGTTATCCGCTTTCAAAACGCATCAACAACAAATAACCCGCTCGCATCAATGGAAAACAACACAACACTTTAAACAGCATTAACGCCCACCCTCTCCTTCAGGGAGAGGGCATCGGCCAAAGCGACTCCAAAATACAAACCACCGCTGACGGGAGCAGGACGATGAACATGACCAAACACGCACAAATACGACAACAGCAACGCGCAATACAGCCATTAATCATTGAATGGCTATGCAAGTACGGCTGCCGCCTGCAAGGCATGAACGGAACAACGGTCTGTTTCTTTGACCGCGAGAGTCGACGCAACCTTGCCTCTGAAGTTGGCCACGTTGTTGTCAGGCGGTTGTCTGACATGATGGATACATACCTGGTGTTGTCAGATAACAGTATCGTGACCGTTGGCCACCGCTACAAACCACTCAAACACAAATAACGGAGGCCGCTATGAAATCATCAGCAGCTGATATTCATCCTGTCAAGCATGGCAATAGCCGACCAGGCTTATTGTTGCGATTACTCGGCGCACTGGCCCTGTACATCTGTTTTGGTCTGTTAGCAGAATACGCCTATGCCAATAATGGCGAAACCGACCCAATACAATCAACCACTGGGGCTGTCTGGCTGTTAACCGAGAACGGCAGCTACGCCAGTGCCCTGTTACTGGAGACCGACGTCAGCTTCGATATTTCCGGCATAATCGTACGTGCAACAGTCAAACAACGCTTCAGCAATGCCGGCAGTATGTGGGCTGAAGGAATCTATGTATTCCCGTTACCTGAAAACGCTGCAGTTGATCATTTCAGGCTCCACATCGGAGAACGCCTGGTCGAAGGACAGATACAGGAAAGAGCCCTCGCCAAAAAGACCTACGAGGCCGCTAAAAACCAGGGCAGACAGGCAGGCCTTGTGGAACAGCAAAGAGCCAACGTGTTCACCACTTCACTGGCCAATATAGCCCCGGGAGAGGAAATCATTGTCGAAATCGAATACCAGCAAACGCTTGATTACAAGGATGGCAGCTACCGATTACGCTTCCCGATGGTTATCGGACCGCGCTTCAATGCGATAAATAACTCACCAGATCAACATGCCAACGACACAGATGTCTCAACCGTAACAGCAGAAACGAGGGTCAATCCTGTATACCTGCATGTCTCACTGGATGCGGGCGTTCCCCTGGAAAAACTTGAAAGCACTTATCATGACATCGATATAAAGCAGACCGGCACACACCGTTACTCTATCGCGCTTGTCGCTGATAAAGTTTTTGCCGACCGTGATTTCGAACTGGTGTGGCGCCCCGAGCTAAGCCAACAGCCACAGTCTGCGATTTTCACCGAACAGTATCAGGGCTATGAGTATGCATTGCTTTCAGTACTACCACCGAGGCTGGACTCACTCGGCCAGCAGCTATTGCGGCGCGACCTTGTTTTTATCCTCGATGTCTCCGGCTCCATGAGTGGCACTTCAATTGAACAGGCCAGGGCTTCGCTGATACAGGCACTGGAGCGGCTTAAACCCGAAGATCGTTTCAACATTATCTGGTTCAATGACCGCACCGAACGTCTATATCCACGCACAATGCCAGCGACGGCCGACAATATAGGTTATGCCAGCAGGGTTGTTGGCATGCTGCAGGCTGATGGCGGGACCGTGATGCAGCCGGCATTGACGCTTGCGCTGAGTGATCAACCCGGCCTGTCCCGTGTCAGGCAAATCATATTTCTCACTGACGGCAATGTTGATAATGAACAGGAGCTGTTCGGGCTGATAAAAATGCATCTGGGTGACAACCGTTTATTTACCGTAGGCATCGGCTCCGCACCAAACAGTTACTTCATGCGCAAGGCCGCACGCGCCGGCCGTGGCAGCTTTACCTATATCGGCGATATTGATGAAGTTCGGGAGAAAACCAATGCACTGCTGGAAAAACTGGAATCACCTGCGCTGGTAAATATCGACCTGGACATTCAGGGACAGGATGTTGAAGTTTTTCCGGAGCCGGTGGCTGACCTTTACCTGGGCGAGCCTTTAACTGTACTCATTCGCGGCAGGCAACTCGACAGCCACATAACAGTTTATGGCGATTATGGCGAAAGCAGCTGGCAACAGGAAGTCGAGCTGCTTGACGGTATTAACCATCCGGGAATAAGCACTGCATGGGCGCGCAATAAAATCGAATCGCTGCTGGAACAGCATCACGATTCAACCACGGCAGAACAGCGTGATGAACTAAAGAATCAAATCGTACAGACATCCATCGATCATCACCTGGTCAGTCGTTTCACCAGCCTGGTAGCGGTCGATATAACAGCCGTCAACAGCAGCGGACATTTACACAGTGAAAAACTTAAGAACAACCTCCCGCATGGCTGGAAACAGGGTCGATCTCCGTCCCCGACCGGGCAACAAATGCTCATGGCACAACTCAACCTGCCACAAACCGCGACCACCGCTGCATTACACATGATCATTGCAGCCATGCTGTTTGCGCTGGCGATGGTTTTTAATTCGTTGAGGAAATTGTTATGAGTTCTCGCCAGAAACTGACATTTGTGTTCATAGTCCTGGCGGTAGCCGCAATATGGCAGCTGGGCATGGCAGGCTGGATACATACAAAGGCAATCGCGGCACAGATACTGCTTGACCGGGCCTGGCAGCAAACGCTGATCGATCACAAGCAGACCAGGCCCTGGCCATGGGCAGACACCTGGCCCGTGGCAGAACTGATCGTGCCGGAAATTGATATCGCGCAGATTGTGCTTGCGGGTGATAGCGGTGCAACCCTGGCTTTCGGACCCGGCCATTCATTTGCCAGCGCATTGCCCGATGAACACGGCACCGTGATGATAAGCGGACACCGTGACACACATTTCCGCTTTCTACAGGACCTGAAGAAAGGAGCAAGGATTATATTAAAAACCAGGACAGGCATTCATTATTACAAGGTAACAGGCACACAGGTTGTTGACAGTCGAAGTTTTGCAGTAGATACCAGTAATGATGAATTGCTACTTGTCACCTGTTATCCGTTCAACTCTGCCATCACCGGCGGTAATGAACGCTATCTGGTTCATGCGCAGCGTGCACGGATAATTTAATGGCAAATATCAGACAGGTATCTTTCTCTCGCAAAGACACCAGGTGCGCTAAGAACATCAAAAAATTACTACTGTTTTAACCCGGCTTACCTCTGCGTTCACTGCGCCTCTGCGAGAAAACAGGATATTAAACCTCCAGCATTTGCCGGTTTATCGGTCATTTGAAACTTACAGTAACTGTCAGATTAAGCCGGAACCAGTAAATATAATAAATGATATTCTTCCGCGTCTCCGCGGTTGAATTAATTAATTCACTTTGCGTACTTTGCGCCTTTGCGAGATTACAAACTTCTCGCCAAAGAAGTCCAGCGCCAGGTTATCGCCAAAGTCCCTGCGTATACCGAAGCGGGCATTGGCTTCGCGTGACAGGGTTTGTTTAGGCTCACCAAAGGTATAACCGGATATAACCCTGCTATCGACATAGAATTGCCCCCAGCGATCGTGCTCAAGAATCAGCACATTCCAGACACCCATGGTCGGATTGGAGACATCAGCATATCTCGGATCCTTGGAATTCGCCCATGCCCAACCCAGCGAACCATTGAGTCCAAATGTTATGCTGAATGGCGAACCATCAGAATGCTTGTAGGACCAGAAGCGGCCGACTTTTCCCGCATTCAATTCATAGTAATAATCGACGCCCAGGTTATCGTCAAAGCTTGCGTTGACCTGAAGCAATTCAATTTGGTCGCGCACCGTGTTGAAGCTTTTTGCAGATGTGATGTCATTCTTCTTCTGATAGGTCCAGAAGGTAAAACCCGCAACCACATATTCCAGATCTGTTGATGAATCACCATACTGGAAGTCTGCAAGATCAAGCCTGTATTTCAGGATTTCAGCATCTGGCTGCTTGTAAGCAGTAGCGGACTCACGTTGAAATATATAGCGGCCACCCAGCAGCAGTTTTGTGCCATGAAAATCCGGGCTCACTGTCCAGTCTACATCTGCGATACCAAGGGTTACAGAATTTTTCCCAAGGTCCCAGTTATCAGCGAATACCGAAGTAGTGGCGAGCATGGCTACGGCAGTAATTACTACATAATTTTTCATATTGTTAAACCGATAGAGTTCCAGTGCCGTTTCTTATCTTATATTAAATAATTAAAAATCCCAGCGTATACCGATAGTAAATATGTTTCCCAGGGCCTCACCGTTTTCACTGCTGGTGCTGTCCAGGCGCCACTCCGCATAAGCCAGCCGTCTGAAATCATCGATCGAATAACGCAGGCCGACAACACCATAGAGCAACTCGTACTGTCCCGCCTGCGTCTCGCCGTCATCAGGAGACAGCCAGTTATACCCGCTCACAAGCCAGTAGCTTTTAATCAGACGATAGCGTGCATACAGCTCGGAACCCCAGCCAAGAAAGTAGGTGCCCTTGTCAGTGGTTTCATGATTCTCCAGCCGCGCAACGGTCAAAGCCAGGTACCACTGTTCGTCAAACCATCTTGCTCCGAATAGAAGGGCCTTGGCATCGCCCTTGATACCCGCAGCCTGAACAGCAGGATTGTCCAGGTCTTCGATCTGGGCAAAATTGTAGGCGATGCCGAATGTAAAATCATCGCTTAATTCCAGCACCGTGCTCAAACCGATAGCATTCTGATACTTCACACCCTCAACCCGTGGAATCGGCTGCCCGCTCTGCAGCTGGACGTTCAGATTGAACGGCTCCACATTCCATGTTTCCGGCAGGAAATCCATATAAGCGCGGGACTGAAACACACCATCGGCACGGCCCGTTCCGGTGGCGCCACCATCGGTGCTGGCATTGAATGTTCCCACCGCATCGCTGCCGGCACTGTCAAAGCGGTCAGTAAAGTTGGCAACCCGGTAATATGTCGACCAGTTCTTGCCAATGCTGGCAACAAGGCCCGGTGTCTCGATACCGATGGTATAGAGACGCGGGAACACGCTGTCGCCCTGCTCATCCTCACCGGAGCTGCCGCCGGGGCTGAGTAACTGATCGAGTTCATCGAGCACGTTGAAACCCGCTTCGATACGTGCGTACAGCCAGGCATCGGGCCTGGTGCGCCACCCTCCCTCGGCACCTAAACGCGAACCTGCGTCACCGAAAATCGAACCCTGGTCTGTACTGCGGTAATGTAATCGTATGCTGCCATATATTTTTCCTTCCAGTGACGGCTTGAATATCGCTTTTTCTACTTCCTTTTCACGTTCAGGCCGAGGCTCATCTTCTTCTGCCTGTACAGCTTCCCTGACCTTTTCCAGCTGCTCACCATCTAGCGGGTCCTGTTTCATTTCATCTTCCTGACCAGCAAGCTCTTCGGCTTTCTCCTGGCGCTCGATGGTTGTTTGTGCCTGCGGGTCTTCCCCTTCGGAGGCCACCTGCCGCCTTGTTTCTCTCTGCCCCTCTGCAAGCTGATCTGCTGCATTAACGGGCGTATCGGCGTTATCCACGGAATCGCCGGCAGCTTCAGCCAGGGCCAGGACCGGGCTTAGACAAAGCACTATCAACAGGTATAATCTTGGGTGCATTAAAAAGATTCTAACAATTGTGAAAGATAGCCGGCGAAAATAATTGTATACAAGAACCATAAAATAGCCGTCCAAAAAACCACACCGGAGGAACATTATTTTGATTTCATACAGTAAAGCCGTAAAACCCGCGTTACTCGTTTTCCTGACAAGTCTTTCGCTTTCGTGTTCAGACAATGAAGTTGAGCACACAGGCATACTGGATCACAGGCCCGAGGGTAAAGATGGCATGTGGGTAATCGACGGTAAATCATACAGCGTTACAGACGAAGTCGAACTGGACGAGGATCATGGTCCTATAACTGCTGGCACCTGTGTTGAACTGGAGATGGAAGACGGTGAAGTCAAGGAAATAGAATCCAAAGAAATGGACAAGTGCCAACCGAAACAGCAGTAACTTACAATACTCAGAATCATATACTGCTCAATGACAGGGATTTACTACAGATATTTTCTCTCGCAAAGGCGCCAAGAACGCAAAGAGGAAGTAACCGTATAAGCATTTTTTGCACTTCTTTGCGGCCTTTGCGCCTTTGCGAGAGTAATGGTTTTGTCTAAACCGGGTATTAAAATTAAACTCTATGCGATGAGCCAGGCATTCAAATTATTTACAGCAGTAATCCTGTTCACGCTTTCAGGCTCTGTAATCAGCACATCGATGATGGACGAATTCATCGACCCGCAGGATGGCATGTTCGACACCAGTCACTGGCTGGCCGAGAAAAAGGGATTTTTTCCCATTCCGATCATTATCACCGAACCCGCGGTTGGTTTTGGCCTCGGCGCCGGCCTGCTGTTTCTACATGACCCACTTGCAGGAAAAACAGCCGAAGGCGATACATTCGACCCGCAGAATGTGGATGATGAAGGACGCCTGGTCCCCCCAAGCATATCGGGCCTGTTTGGCGCCTACACGGAAAACGACACCTGGTTTGTCGGCGGCGCGCACATGGGCGTATGGAAAAATGACAGGATCCGCTATACAGGAGCACTGGCGCAGGCTTCGGTTAACCTCAAATTTTACGGACTGGATGGAGGCAGCGGCTCCTCGAGCAGTGGCCTGGGCTTTAATATCGAGCCCATCATTTTCCTGCAGCAAGTAAAGTTCCGCATAAAGAATTCTGATTTTTTCGCAGGCATCAATTACCTGCTGCTGGATTCTACGGTTGAATTTGATCTTTCTTCATCGCTACCAATAGAAATTCCCTCGTTCGGGTTTGACAGCACATCGGCATCTGTCAGCCTGCTGCTCGACTATGACAGCCGTGATACACTGTTTACACCCAGCAGCGGCCTTTCAGCGGGAATCAAAGCATCGTTTTTTCGCGAAGCTTTCGGCAGTGATCAGGAGTTCGAAAAGTACATGGCCTACGCCAGGTTTTTCACTCCACTCACTAATTCGCTTGTGCTCGGCTTGCGCGGCGATATCGAAACGCTGGATGGCAGAGCGCCGTTTTACCAGTACCCGTTCATCAGCATACGCGGCATCCCGGCGATGCGCTACCAGGGTGAAACCGTTACTGTCGGTGAAGCCGAATTTCGCTGGAACTTTACCTACCGCTGGAGTCTGCTCCTGTTTGGTGGCGTAGGCGCAGCCGACGGTGTGGATTTTTTACCCGGATCAGGCGACGACACGGTGTATTCAAGAGGTGCGGGCTTCAGGTATTTTATTGCACGGCGCTTTGGTGCCCACGCGGGTATCGACATCGCCAGGGGACCTGAGGACACGGCGTTCTATATAACCTTCGGCCAGGCCTGGTATTAAATATCACAAAAGCCAGCTTGAAAAGTATCGGAAAGTTAAAACAGAATACATTCTCTCGCCAAGGCGCAAAGTACGCAAAGAATAAATAAGGCTTGTTTTACCGCAGAGGGGTCTTTTTATAAATGCTGCTGCAATTATTCGAATTTGTGCTCCAGTTCAGTGAAACCATGCAAACTAAATTCATACATATTGACAATTAATAGAGGCCTGTATGTTTGCGGGAGTTCACTGTTAAAAATCGTAATAATCAATATCTAAAAACGATATTTCTCCGCGTCTTCGCGCCTCTGCGGTTTAAAATAATTAATTTACTTTGCGTACCTTGCGTACTTTGCACCTTGGCGAGAGAACATATAAGTATCAAATTATTGATACCTTTCAGGCTCCGGATTTTCACACCCCAGCCATACGAATGCTTCATCAAAGCTACCGCATATCTCGACTTCGATATCAGAGCCCTTTAACAGTGACTGGTAAAACGATGCCAGCTTCAACTCGGTGGGCTCTGTTGCAATGATCACCGTTCTGAACTTTCCCCTGATCTGCCCCAGGCCGGTGCTGATCTCAGTAAGACGCAGAATATCTTCTTCCTTGATATTCACCGACTCTATATCCCTGGTATATACAACCTGGTCGTAACCGGACTGTATTTCGCCGATGTTATGACTATCGATTAACCAGAAGACATGGTCGATCAGCTCCTGGCTTTTTACTTCGCCACTTACCTGTGTAACAAGCAACCGGCCCTTGTTGTATATTTCACGCTCTAGCATTTAACAATAAATCAATAATTACCTGAACGAAATAATCCCCGGTTTTGTATTGCCGTATTCCGGCATGGTCATACCCGCAGTAGCGTTGATATATGTCGGATCGGCAACAGTATACCGCCTGCCATTGTAAGTAACAAAATCACCGCCAGCATCCTGCGTGAAATGCACCGCAGTAGCAACATGCCCAGGATAATTCAGCCCAACAACATCAAGCTTCAATAATCTCTTTACCAGCCAGGCAAAAAATACCGATCTGTCCTCACAATCGGAATAAGGATAGAATATTGTTTCTTCCGGAAAAAGATAATTTTCTTTACCAAACTGCTTGTCATCAGTCCTGTACTTGAAGGATGTTTGCACAAACCTGAGCAGAAAATTAACCGCCTGCTGCTCACTCATCCCCTCCAGCTCTTTCGCCAGCTGTTGCAGCAGCGGTGATTCAGCGGTTTCGCCCACCTCCGAATCAAAATACAACTCCAGATCAAGCTGTGGATAGGTGTTAAGAAACTCTATCCGATCTTTTTCATACTCTGCTATGAAATCATACTGCTTGCCGCCATAGTCGAATGACAGGCTCCGCTCTTCCGCATTCTCGCCTTTTGGCGCCCTTGTGCGAATAGTTAAATCCAGTTTTCTTACCGCTCCTGGATAATGCCCGTCATAGGTATACACCTTTCCGAGCCTGCTGCTGCTTCCATCAAAACTGATGGCATAGTAGCGTTCGTTATCAAATGTAAAATAAGTCACATCATACAACTGGTGCTTCGATGGTATTAACAGGTATACATTACTCTCATCGTAGGCAACCCGACTTCCAAATCCTGCTTTCGTCAGCACGAACCAGGAAAACAGTGCCTGTTTGTTTTTTGACGTTGGGTAAATCTGTTCTGACAGCTTGTTGGTCAAAACAGTATAGCCCCAGTCATTAAGCCGTAATGCTTGCGACTGAACGTCTAACTGTTCAAGCAGCGGCTCATAGTTCAGCTTGCTCAACTCGGACCAGAATTTACTCAGTGCTGCTTCATTCAACCTGTATGGCAATGATTTTTTGAATGCAGGATCATAGAAAAATGTGATTCGAGTTCCAAAGTAATCAACATGGGCAGGTAAACCTTTATACTCCTGCCTGGGTGTCGGAACCGGCTGTACCGGTTCCGTTGGTTTCGGCGTGATGACAACAGGCTCGGGCTTGACAGTTACTACCGGTATTTCATCCGGGGACGGCTCAGGTTGCGGCGGCTGCGGTTTTGCTACCGGCATGACAACCGGCTTCGGTTTCTCATCACGCACAACACCATTCATTAACTCCATTTCGCGCCAGTGTTGTTTCAGAAAGGCGGTAAACTCGCGATCACGCTCGTCCCTGTACTCCTGGAATGATTGCTGTTGCTGCTGTCTCCATTGCTCGAACTCGCTGAGCGAGCTTGCCGGCGAACACAGCAATAGCAGACAAAGAGCAATTAGGCAGGTGTGGACTTTATTCATGTTTCGCAATACTCCGAGCCTGAATAATAATTACGAGATTTGTTCGTGGCTTCAGCCGCGAAGAATGCTAAATGCGCAAATCAATTTAAATTATTGAAACATATCGCGTCATTGGCGTTATTTGCGGCAAAAGATAATCTACCAATCGAATACAAGTTCGCGGCTAAAGCCGCTCCTACAGTTTATACGAAGTTGCTCAAAAACATGCTGTCATGTCGGCGAATGCAGTGAGGAGAAATCTACTGAATCCCGGGAGATCTACTCCGGACATCCTATCCTTCCCCCTCCGGGCCAGCCTTCGGCTGTTCAAATCGCTCCAGGCGATTCAGTTTCCCTTCGGTCGAGATGACACTAACAGTATTTTCTCTGCGTCTCAGCGCCTTTGCGCTGAAATCTAATCCATAAAAAAACCGGCACCCGAGTCGTCCCGGATGCCGGTTCTTGATATTCCAACTACAAAACCTTACTACTGCTGTTTCATATCAGCAATTGCGGCTGCCAGCTCATCCTGTGCTTTTTGCGCCTTGAACTGCTGCCATAGCGCAGCATCATTACCCATGCTGGTCCTCAGTGCATTCTGCGTTGCTTCTGCCATCGCAGTGGCATCCATACCCATTAACACATACAGCGCCCCGTTTGGACTGGTGATTGTCTTGTATATCTTTGTTCCCAACAATGTTTGATCCGTGATCTGCTTGGTAACCGATGTGTTTACCTTGTCTACGGTTTCTGAATCGGCCGCACCCGTGGTTTCCGCATACTGCTTCACCATGTTCTGTACTTGCACTTTCATTCTCTGCGCCAACTGCACGCGTGCATCTGTTGCAGCCATGTTCTTCATGAAGCTGTGGCCTGCAGCTGACTTTTCGGCAACACCTACAGCAGAAACTGCAAGACCTTCAACGGGCTGGTCACAAACCCAGCCTGGCGCAGAAGCATCAGGTGCATCAGGGAATACGCACTCTGCAGCTTCCATCACGGCGTCATCTTTTCCGCATGCCGTCAGCATTACAGCAAGGGCGATTACACCCAACAGGTTAATTCTGGTTTTCATCACACTCTCCTCAATCAGTCCCGGTTAGCTACCAGCCCGACTAGCAAGGCTGATCTGTACATCCTCTATAGCCGAGTGTGTACGCCTTTGCAAACCGTAATGTTAAATTCATTGCATAACACATATTTAATACACATTTTTTTGATAACTCTGTGCACTGCATCGTGTCATAGCCTTGTCCCGGATATCAATGACCGTTCCGGCCTGATGCCAGAACAATCAGTGGAAATCAGGATTTTTTACCGGCCTTGCCGTTGTCCAGCGAAGCTTTGGCCGTTTCCTTTTTAATCAGATAATTCATGATCTTGATCATGTTGTCATAACTGCCTGCCATCGATGCAGATATCAGATATTTGCCATTGACTGCAACGGCGGGAACGCCATTGAGCTTGTAGTCCGTAACCATTTTTGTTGCCTTGCGCACCTGGTTCTCTACCGTGAACGAGTTCATCGCATCAATAAATTCCGTACGTTGTACACCGTGTTCCTGAACAAACACCGTGAGCGCATCAAGGGTTTTCATGTAATTCTTTTTATTATGAATCTCGCTAAAGAATTTTAGATGTATATCTTCACCCACACCGAGCATCTGCAATGCATAGTAAGCACGCGCATGCAGCACCCACAATGGCTGGAAAGTGGCGGGAACACGTACAAATTCGACATTTTCGGGTTTTTTATTCTTCCACTCGCTCAGCTTGGGTTCAAACGAATAGCAGTGCGGGCAGCCATACCAGAAAAACTCGAGCACTTCGATTTTATCGCTGTCAATAGTTTTCGGCTGATCGACACGCTGGTAGTGCTTGCCCTCTTCGTATGTCTCGGCACAGGCCGTGCCAGCGAATATAAACAGGATTGAAAATACTAACAGTGTTTTTTTCAACATGTACTGCATCACTAACTCCATACTCTATATGTAATGTCTATTTAACCAGGGTATCAATCTGAATATTGACCAGTTCTGTTTTTGATACATCCTCAACGCTGAACTGGCCGATATAATCGCCGGCTTTTGCAATCGCACTGCCGGTGGTTGTCACACGCGCAGAAATGACAACACTGCCAAATGCGCTCATATTCATGCCTTCCATCATCGCCATGCTGTCATCAAGCGTAACCGTTGCAGGCAACTGCGCCAGCGTCAGCCGCTGTGCCGCCAATGGCATCTTCGGGCCGGCAGCGGCCTTGGCATAAACAAACACGGTATCGCCAGGATTGAAACGTGATCTCACCTCGGAACTGATATCAACCTTGACCTGCACATTTGCACCGCTGGCTGCAACATCGCCTGATACAGCAGTTACACCCATAATCTCATCTGTCGTCGGGATATCTTCACCGGCCGCAATCAGCTGACTTCTGGCCTTGTCTATATAAAGACGGAGTGAACGCTCAACTTCAGCATCCTTTTTTGCCTCATCGGAAAGCCGCGACAGGTGCTCGATACTGCTACGATAATTACCCGCCTGGAACTCTGCGACACCTGCAAACCACAATACATTCAGATTGTCCGGCTCCAGTTCAAGCGCACGCATCACCAGCGCCCTGGCTTCCGCTGTGAAGCGCTGATTATTACCCAGCGCCATCGACTCGGTCTGCTCTATCATCAGCTGGGCATTCGGCGCCATCTTGTTTGCCTGCTCAAAGGCTTTAACCGACATCATGTACTGGCCAAGGTGCTTGTATGCGCGCCCCAGCATGGCCCATTCTTCCTGGCTGCCACCCTTTTGTTGCAGACGCTCTGCAAGTGAACGTGTCATGTCTTCAAGCGATCCTGCTTGCCCGGATTGTTGTGCCTGCGCCACTGGAGTCTGGGTATGTGCCTGCTGCATGTCTGTGCTGGCGTGCATGCCCAGCTTCATGTAAACCAGTAAAGCCACCATGGGCAGGAACACCGAAATCATCAGTGCGAGCCCCGGCTGGCGTTTGACCTCTGAGGCGTAATGAATCGACGCGGTTTCCCGGCTTTCAGTGGGAATATCCAGCAACAGCTCACGGTCGATTTCCTGCCTTGCCAGCTGGTACTGTTCATGATCGATGCGGCCTTCACCCAGGTCAGCCTCGAGCTCTGCAAGCTTGTCATCGTAAAGCCCGAGGTTGCTGTCCTTGTAGGCAATGGCAGACGTACTCTTCGTGCGCAATAGCGGGTAGATCAGAATAACGACCGCGACCAGCAACATCAGCAGCAACAGTACCCAGAAAATCATATTCATTTGTCCCTGTTGCCCTCCATCTTGATCATCGCCTGTGCTTCTGACTGCAGCGCTTTAAGACGCTCGATTTCTTCACCGGACATTTCAGCTACAGCGGCCTTTTTCTGCCTGCTGATGATACGAACCACGAAAAAGAAACCGGCAAGCAAGGCGAAGGCGGGGCCAAACCATAACAGCCAGGTCATCGGTTTCATCGGCGGGTTATACAGTACGAAATCACCGTAGCGCGCAACCATGAACTCAACGATCTCCTCTTCGCTGTTGCCCTGCTGCAGCATGCCGTAGATCTCATCACGCAGGTCTGTGGCAAGTTCGGCATTGGAATCCGCGATGGACTGGTTCTGGCAGACCAGGCAACGCAGTTCATTGCTGAGCTTGTTGAACAGCGCCTCCTGCTCTTCCGAGTCGAACTCGTAGGTAGCAACCGGAGCTGCAACTACCGGCGGTGTCAGCAACAGGGCCATAACCAATAACACGATCACTCTCATGTCTGTTCACTCCGGATCTGCTGTACCAGCGGCATCAGTTTTTCACTGATGTATTCCTGGTCAACCGGGCCGATGCGCTTGTCACGAATGATGCCGTTGTGATCGATAACGAATGTTTCCGGTGCACCGTAGACACCCCAGTCAATGCCGACCCGGCCATCGAGGTCCTGCGCTACGACCTGGTAGGGATTGCCGAACTGGCGCAACCAGGCCGTGGCATCCGCCGCCTTGTCCTTGTAATTGAAACCGATAACTCGGAAGCCTTTCCTGCTCAGCTGTGTAATGGCCTGATGTTCCTGCCTGCAGGCATAACACCAGCTGGCGAACACGTTCAGCAGGGTAATGCTGCCCTTGAGATCTTCATGTGACAATTTGCCCGAGGCATTCAACAGTGGCAGCTCAAATTCCGGCACAGCTTTGCCAACCAGCGGAGAAGGCACCAGCCGCGGATTCAGCCCCAGCCCGTACCACAGCAAGGCGACCAGCAGGCCGAAGATGATCAGTGGCATAAACCGCTTTAGCGGCGACTTTTTCTGGATTTCCTCAGTCATGATATTAACTCTGGACGACGACCTGTACCTGTATTTCCGCCTGGCGCTTGACCACGCGTGAGCGACGATAACGGCGGTCACTGATCGCCAGCACGCCACCAAAGGTCATAAACAGACAACCCAGCCAGATCCAGCGAATCATGGGTTTGTAGTAGAGGCGCATACTCCAGGCGCCATTCTCCAGCGGCTCACCCAGGGCGGAATATACATCGCGCATCAACCTGTCATCGATCGATGCTTCAGTCATTGGATTGTTCTGGTCTGTGTAAATACGCTTCTGTGGATTCAGTTCCGTAATCAACTCGCCGTTGCGTAACACTTCGATACGGCCTTCGTCGGCAACGTAGTTGGGGCCCTGAACCTTGCGCGTACCGAGGAACCTGAATTCATAGCCGGACATTTCATAGGTCTGGCCCGGCTCCATGCGCAGGTCCTTTTCTTTTTCGTAAGTCATGACGATGGTAACGCCGGCGACGAACATGGCAACACCCAGGTGTGCGAGCGTCATGCCGATGAAGGATAACGGTATTTTTGATGAAGACCGTGCACGCTTGATGAAACCCAGCAGGGTGGTAATAGCCACCCATAGCGCTGCCGCAAGTCCGAGCCCTGCACTGATATGGAGCGCGCCATCGATAACGAAGGGCAACACCAGGCCGAGTGCGAGTGAGATCACAAACACGGTTTGCAGTGACTTGCGCACCCGCGCGGGATCATCACTTTTCCAGCGTATCGATGGACCGAAACCCAGCAACAGCAACAGCGGTGCACCGATCAGGGCAAACATGCTGTCAAAATAAGGCCGCCCTACCGAGATTTTCCCAAGGCCAAACGCGTCCACCACCAGCGGATAAAGGGTACCGACAAATACAGCAATCGCCGCGGTCACCAGCACAACGTTATTCAGCAGCAACGCGGTTTCACGTGAGAACCACCTGAAACTGCCCGTGGTTGAAACCGTTTCCGAGCGCCATGCGTACAATGCCAGCGAGCCGCCGACAACGAGGCAAAGGAAAATAAGTATGAATACACCTCGTGCCGGGTCGGTAGCGAACGCATGGACCGAAACCAGCACGCCCGAACGCACGATAAACGTACCCAGCAAGCTCAAGGAGAAGGCAATAATGGCAAGCAGTACCGTCCAGCTCTTGAATACACCGCGCTTTTCCGTCACGGCCAGGGAATGCATCAATGCGGTACCTACCAGCCAGGGCATGAATGAGGCATTTTCCACCGGATCCCAGAACCACCAGCCGCCCCAGCCAAGTTCGTTATAGGCCCACCAGCTGCCCAGGGCGATACCCAGGGTCAGGAAACTCCAGGCAATGGTGGTCCACGGGCGTGACCAGCGCGCCCAGGTTGCATCCAGCCGCCCGCCCATCAGTGCCGCAACCGCGAACGCAAATGCCACCGAGAAGCCCACATAGCCCATGTAGAGCATTGGCGGATGAATCGCCAGACCGGGATCCTGCAACAAAGGGTTTAGAGAAGCGCCGTCCATCGGCGCCGGGAATCTGCGCTCGAACGGATTAGATGTAATCAGCATGAACAGTAAAAAACCGATGCTGACCATACCCATGACCGACAGCACACGCGCCATCAGCACATCCGGCAAATGCTTGCTGTAAAGCGCGACAGCGGCTGTCCAGATCGACAGCGTCAGGGCCCACAATAATAATGAACCCTCGTGTGAGCCCCAGACACCGGATATGCGGTACATCAACGGCTGCACAAGATTGGAGTGCTGCGATACATACAGCACGGAGAAGTCATGCACGATAAAGGCATAGGTCAATGCCAGGTATGACAGGAACACAAACAGCAGTTGTGTGTAAGCGGCCGGCCTTGCCACGGCAATCATTGCCGCATCATTTCTGGCCGCTCCGAACAAGGGCACCAGGCTTTGAATGATGGTGATAGCCAGTGCGACGATCAGCGCGAAGTGCCCGAGTTCTGGAATCATATTTATAAGGTCTTAGTAGGTTGTGGTTTGGCCTGATTTTCCCGCTTCGTGTGCAGTATTCAGCGCATCGGCGACTTCAGGTGGCATGTAGTTTTCATCGTGCTTGGCCAGTACTTCGTCAGCGACAAACAGACCGCTGGCGTCGAGCCTGCCCATGGCAACGATACCCTGGCCTTCACGGAACAGGTCCGGCAGAATGCCGGTGTAGGTAACCGGTACAACCGCGGCATTGTCGGTCAAATCGAACTGCACGGCGAGGCTGTCTTTTTCACGCCTGACGCTGCCGTCGACCACCAGGCCACCGACACGAAACGAACGGTTTTGCGGTGCTTCACCGGCATGAATCTGTGTTGGGCTATAGAAATACAGCAGGTTTTCATCGAAGGCCGTCAAGGCCAGTACTGTGGCGATGCTGACACCGAAGATCACCATGGCGACAAGCATTTTTCTGCGACTGCGTTTGTTCATTGTTGAAGCTGCTCCCGACGAATTGCGCGTTTGACGCGGCTAATCACCTTCTTGCGCCCTATCATCGGCATGACGATATTGAGTACGATGACCAGAAAGGCGATGCCGTATGAAGTCCACACAAAAAAGGCGTAACCGCCCATTGCAAAAAATTCTGACCAGTTGAATTCAGATCCGTTCATATTTTTTCGCCTTTCATATTTTTTCAATCAGCTCCCGCACCCAGCGGCGATTACGTTCCCGATAGAGTGCCTCGTTTCTTGCCCTGACCAGCACGACAGCAGCATAGAACAACTGGAAAGCCAGCGCCATCAGCAACAGGGGTATCAACATATCAACATGCATCGAAGGCTTGTCAAACTTGGCAACCGTGGCGCCCTGGTGCAGCGTGTTCCACCATTCAACCGAGTAATGAATGATCGGTATATTCACCACGCCGACGATGGCCAGCAGGCCGCTGGCCTTGTCCGCCTGGCGCTGGTCCTCGATCGATGACTGCAGGGCCATGTAGCCAAAATACAGGAACAGCAGGATCAGCTCGGATGTAAGCCTCGCGTCCCACACCCAGTAGGTTCCCCACATGGGTTTACCCCACAGCGAGCCGGTAACCAGCGCGAGGAAGGTAAATGAAGCGCCAATCGGCGCACTGGCAGCGGCGATCACATCTGCCAGGCGAATCTGCCAGATCAGACCAATGCCCGCTGATATCGCCATCACCATGTAAATAAACAGCGACATCCAGGCAGCAGGCACGTGGATGAAGATGATGCGGTAGCTCTCTCCCTGCTGGTAATCCGTCGGCGCCACGAACAGCCCCAGGTAGAGTCCGTAAACACCGATAACCAGCGCAGGAATGGCGAACCACGGGATTAACTTCGCCGACATGTCGTAAAAGTATTTAGGGGATGAAAATTTTTGTATCCAGTTCCACATATAAAACAGGTCCTAGGGACGAGGGGCGAGGCAAGAGGGTTCTGTAGCTGACATATTCATTATATTAACAGTTTACCTTGAAGCGGTTATTCTCAGGGCTATTGCTGTGGCCAAAGGTGCTAATGATAGCGCTAATACCAGCACAGCGCCAAGGAAGTATAGCTGGCCGCGTACGCTCATGCCGTCGCTGGCGACGTCGATGGCATTGGCGCCGAAAATCAGCACCGGAATGTAAAGTGGCAGCACGATCAGCGACAGCAGGACGCCACCCCGGTTCACCGCGACGGTCAGCGAAACGCCGATAGCCCCGATCAGGCTCAATACCGGCGTACCCAGCAACAGGCTCCATATCAATACCTGCAGCGATTCAGCCTGCAGCGCCATGAACACGCCGAGCAGGGGCGCGATAATCACCAGCGGCAGACCGGTCAGCAGCCAGTGCGCGGCCACCTTGGCCAGCACCAGGATCACCAGCGGATTCGGGCTCAGCATCAGCTGATCCAGCGATCCATCCTCGTAATCCTGCTTGAACAGGCGGTCCAGCGAGAGCAATACCGACAGCAGTGAAGCCACCCAGATCACACCCGGCGCCATCTCCTGCAGGCGTTCGGGTGTCGGCATGACCGCCAGCGGAAACAGGGTCACGACCAGCACGAAAAAAATCAGCGGGTTGGCCAGCTCGTGGCGCGAACGCAACGCCAGGCGCATGTCGCGCAGCAATAAATAGTAAAAAGCTTTCAGCATTTGCCCAGGTCCACGCTTTTCATCTCACAGGGCAGCTGCATGCCGTGATGGGTGGTGAATATCACGCTGCCGCCGTTCTCGCGGTGCTCGAGTATCATCGATTCCACCAGGTCCACGCCTTTGACATCCAGCGCGGTCAGGGGCTCATCCAGTATCCACAGCTTTGCATCGGCCAGCAGCAGGAAGGCCAGCAACACACGACGGCGCTGCCCGGAAGACAGCGCCTTGCCGGCCACATCCTCAAACCCTGCCAGGCCGACGCTCGCCAGCGCCTGCTCCACCTCGGATGAGGACACGGACTGCGATCGTATCCAGCAGCACGCGTATATTCTCCAGCGTGGTCAGGTCGTTCTTGATACAGGGCAGATGGCCGATATAAACCATGCTGGAATAATAGTCGTCCCGTGCATGCTGTATTTCAACACCCTGCCATTTCACGCTGCCTTCATCAGCACGGCGCAGGCCACTGAGAATGCGCAGCAGGCTGGTTTTGCCGCTGCCATTGGGGCCTTCGATCTGCAACACTTCGCTGCTGGCCAGGCCGAACGAGAGCCCGTTGAACAGCCTGCGGTCATCGCGCGTGCATTCAAGGTTTTCGGTGGCTAACAGGCTTGTTGAGTTTTCAGACATATTTTTATGGGATGGCTCGAAGCCGCATTGTAGCTGCTTGCTGCTGTGTGCGTCCAGCGAGCAGCCAAGGGCAGGAAGCCCTTAGTAAATTGCCTGAATTCATGGAGATGTCACCCTTCGGTCGAAATGAAAAAAATAACGTTCGCGGCTGAAGCCACTCCGACAGGCATATAGAACGTGTAACACAGAAACTACTGCATGAGCTAACATCAAAATAACACAAAAACCTTTGCGTTCTCTGCAGCTTTGCGTCTTTGCGTTAAAATAGACGTTTCTATCAGCTTCACAAGCAAACGCTGATATACTACTGCTTTTCAATCAGTTACTTGGCAACTCGTCGATCATGCAATTAGTCCGCGGACTGCACAACCTGAAACCCGAGCACCGGAATTGCGCGGTGACGATCGGTAATTTCGATGGCGTGCATCACGGCCACCAGGCACTGTTGCGACTGCTGTCTGAAAAAGCCCGGGAAAACAATATCCCCTCGACCCTGATGAGTTTTGATCCCCTGCCGCATGAATATTTTTCAAAAAGCAAACCCGCACCTCGCCTGACCAGTGCCCGTGAGCGCTATACCCTGATTGCAGAACTGGATGAATCCCTGCGCCCGGACATGTTATTGATTCTGCGTTTTGGCGACTGGCTGGCACAGCTGAGTGCGGAAGAATTCGTAGCTAAAGTGCTGGTTGATGCACTCGCCGTAAAAGCGGTTGTGATCGGCGATGATTTTCGTTTCGGCAAAGGCCGCGCGGGTGATTATGATTATCTAAAGGCCGCTGGCGATAAACACGGCTTTGAGGTCCTGGCATTGTCCACCCACTGCGTTGATAATATGCGTGTCAGCAGCACAGGTATTCGCCAGGCCCTGCTGGATGATCGCCTGTCAGATGCCGAACGCATGCTCGGCAAACCCTACAGGATTTGCGGACGCGTGGCGCATGGAGACAAGCGTGGACGCACGATCGGATTCCCAACGGCCAATATTCGATTGAACCGGCCGGCAATTCCACTGAGTGGCGTGTACTCTGTGACCATGTGCTCGCCCGAGCTGGGTGATGTTCAGGGCATTGCGAATATCGGCAAACGCCCGACTGTCGACGGTGTGCGTGATCAGCTCGAAGTTCACCTGTTTGATTTTGAAAAAAACATCTACGGCATGAATATCTGCGTGTCTTTTCACCATAAAATACGCGACGAGAAAAAATTCGACTCGTTCGAATTGCTCAAGCAACAAATCAAGCTGGATTGTGTGCAAGCGCGCGAACTGCATACAGCAGTAAATAGAGAATAAACGAGAGAGTAAAGAAGCAAGAATAATGGCTGATTACAAAAGCACCCTGAACCTGCCTCACACCGATTTCCCGATGCGCGGCAACCTGGCTCAACGCGAGCCGGAAATGCTGAAGGCATGGAATGAAATCGACCTGTATAAAAAAATCAGGGAGCAATCCAGGGGCCGCCCGACTTTCGTGCTGCACGATGGCCCACCCTATGCCAATGGCGACATCCATATCGGCCACGCCGTCAACAAGATCCTGAAAGACATTATTGTAAAAAGCCGCACCATCGACGGCTTTGATGCGCGTTACATTCCGGGCTGGGACTGCCACGGCCTGCCCATCGAACTGATGGTGGAAAAAAAGGTCGGCAAGGCCGGTGACAAGGTGGATGCCAGGACCTTTCGGCAGAAATGCCGCGAATATGCCAGCAAGCAGGTCGCCGGCCAGCGCGAGGACTTCAAGCGCCTCGGTGTGCTCGGTGACTGGGATGACCCCTACCTGACGATGGACCCCGCTTTCGAGGCCAACATCGTGCGCTCGCTGGGCAAGATTATTGACAAGGGGCATCTGCACAAGGGCAGCAAGCCCGTGCACTGGTGCCTGGATTGCGGTTCCGCACTGGCTGAAGCCGAGGTCGAATACCAGGACAAGGAATCACCCGCGATCGACGTCCTGTTCAAGGCCGCCGATGAAGCCGCATTTCTGTCAGCAGCCGGTATCGATGCCGAAGGTGAAGGCCCCGTCGGCGTGGTGATCTGGACCACGACGCCGTGGACGCTGCCAGCCAACATGGCGGTCTCATTGCACCCTGACCTGAGTTATCAGCTAATACAGGTGCAATCGGCCAATGGCCCACTCAGAATACTGCTGGAAACCACGCTGGCAGACAGCGCCCTGCAGCGCTACGGCTTCGAACAACATAGCGTACTGGGAGAATGCCAGGGCCACCAGCTGGAAAACCTGCAGCTGCAGCATCCATTCTACGGCCGCACGGTGCCCATCATTCTTGGCGATCACGTCACCACCGAGGCCGGTACCGGCGCCGTGCACACGGCCCCCGGCCACGGCCAGGACGACTTCATCGTTGGCAGCCGTTACGGACTGGAGGTGTACAACCCGGTTGGCAGTGACGGCGTGTTCCTGCCCGACACCGAACTGTTCGCCGGCATGCACGTAAACAAGGCCAATGCAGCCATCCTGGAAACACTGGAGAACAACGGCGTACTGCTGAAACTGGCAAAAATGAAGCACAGCTACCCGCACTGCTGGCGCCATAAAACCCCGATTATCTTCCGCGCCACACCCCAATGGTTCATCAGCATGGACCAGAAAGGCCTGCGCACCGATGCCGAAAAAGCCATCCGGCAAACGCAGTGGATACCTGACTGGGGGCAGGCACGCATCGAAGGCATGGTCAGCGGGCGCCCGGACTGGTGTATTTCCAGGCAGCGTACCTGGGGCGTACCGATCACATTATTTGTACACAAGGAAAGTGGTGAACTGCACCCCGACACAGCGGCGCTGATCGAGCAAATTGCACAGCGTATCGAACAGCAGGATATCGATGCATGGTTTGAACTCGAGGCCTCGGAACTGCTCGGTGACGAAGCCGACAGCTATGAGAAAACCAGCGACACGCTGGATGTCTGGTTTGATTCCGGCGTGACCCACGCCTGCGTACTCGGCCAGCGCGAAAGCATGCCGTTCCCGGCCGACCTGTATCTCGAAGGCTCAGACCAGCACCGCGGCTGGTTCCAGTCCTCCCTGCTGACATCGGTTGCGATGAACGGAACGGCCCCCTACCGCAGCGTGCTCACCCATGGTTTCACCGTCGACGCCAATGGCCGCAAGATGTCCAAGTCTCTGGGCAATGTCGTGGCGCCACAAAAAATCATGAAATCACTGGGCGCAGACATACTCCGCCTGTGGGTTGCCGGCACTGATTACAGCGCCGAGATGACGGTATCGGATGAAATTCTAAAGCGCACCGCCGATACCTATCGCCGCATCCGCAACACGGTACGCTTTCTGCTCGCCAACCTGAACGGTTTTGACCCGGCCAGGCACATGCTTGCCGGTCATGAGATGCTGTCGCTCGACCGCTGGGCTGTTGCACGCGCGCATCTATTGCAGCAGCAGGTCATCGACGCCTACCGGGATTATAACTTCCATATCATCTACCAGAAGCTGCATAACTTCTGCGCCGTTGATATGGGCGGTTTCTACCTCGACATCATCAAGGACAGGCAATACACCACGCAGGCGGACAGTGTCGCAAGACGCTCGGCACAAACCGCGCTGTTCCATATTGCCGAGGCCATGTGCCGCTGGCTGGCGCCGATACTGAGTTTTACTGCCGATGAAATCTGGCAACACCTGCCCGGTGATCGCGGTGAATCCGTGCAACTGGAGAACTGGTACCAGGGATTGTTTGAGCTGGATAAAGATGAGCCGATGAACATGGACTTCTGGCAACAGGTCCTGGAAACGCGCTCGGCCGTGAGCAAACAGCTCGAGACCCTGCGTGTTGACAACAGGATCGGATCATCACTCGATGCTGAAGTCACCGTGTATTGCAACGGTGAGCTGCATCAGCATCTGAACAAGCTCGATAACGAGCTGCGTTTTGTCATGATCACTTCCGAAGCACGGCTTGGTTCACCGGATGAAAAACAGGATTCAGCCATTGAAGCCAGACTGGCCGACGGCAATACCTTCCATATCATGGCAGAAGCCTCCGCGCATGAAAAATGTGTGCGCTGCTGGCACCATCGCGCCGATGTTGGCAAACACCGGCAACACCCCGAATTATGCGGACGCTGCGTTGAGAACGTGGCCGGCGATGGTGAGGCCAGGCGTTATGCATAAAAGCAAAGCGAACATGGCTGGATATCCGTGCGCCTGAGTAGACTATGAAATGGTTATGGATAAGCGGCCTGGTTGTTGTACTCGACCAGATCACAAAATACATTGCTGACAGCAACCTCGACCTGCGTGTTCCGCTCGAAGTCATACCGAACCTGAATATGACGCTGTGCTACAACAAGGGGGCGGCATTCAGCATTCTCAGTAATGCCGGTGGCTGGCAGCGCTGGGTACTGATGGCAATATCCATGCTTGTCAGCGTTGCACTTGTTTACTGGCTGCACCAGGCGGACAAAAACAGGAAACTCCTCAGATGGGGCCTCACCCTGGTACTCGGCGGCGCGCTCGGCAACCTGATTGACCGCAGCCTGTATGGCTATGTTATCGATTTCATTGACGTGTATTATCAATACTGGCACTGGCCTGCTTTCAATATCGCTGATTCGGCCATCTCGGTTGGCGCCACCCTGCTGATAATCGATATGTTCCTGTACGCGGAAGCGAATTAAAAAGGCTCGTATGAAAGAAAAAATCGAAATGCACAGTCTGCTGCTTATGCACTACAGCATAACGCTGACCAATGGAACTGAAATTGAAAGCAGCTTCGATGACGAGCCTGTAGAAGTCGGCATGGGCACCGGTGTATTGACCGAGGGCATGGAGCTTGCGCTTTATGGTCTTCATACAGGTGACCGGCAGACGCTCACGCTGACACCGGAACAGGGCTTCGGGCTGAGGGATGAAGACAATATTCACATGGTGCCAGTGTCCGATTTTCCAGATGACCTCAAACCGGAGAGCGGGCTGGTGTTTGAATTTGAAACGCCCGGCGGGGAAGATATCCTCGGCACTGTGCTTGCTGTTAAGTCTGACAGTGCGGAAGTCGATTTCAATCATCCGCTGGCGGGTCAGCCACTGGTATTCACCGTCGAAATACTCGATATCAATAACGCCCACGCAAAAATAGGCGACCAGTGACGATCAATATCTACCTTGCCAATCCACGCGGCTTCTGTGCCGGTGTCGATCGCGCCATCGATATTGTCGAACGTGCACTGCAGATTTTCGGCGCCCCTGTTTATGTGCGCCATGAAGTTGTGCACAACCGTTTCGTGGTCGATGATCTTGCACAAAAAGGCGCAATCTTCGTCGAAGAACTCGACGAAATACCTGATGGGGCTACTGTCATTTTCAGCGCACACGGCGTTTCCCAACAGGTGCGCGAAGATGCAGAACAAAGGCAGCTAAAAGTGTTTGACGCCACCTGCCCGCTGGTAACCAAGGTTCACCTCGAAGTGGCACGTCATGCAAAAGCCGCTGAAGAAGTCATTCTCATCGGTCATGCCGGTCATCCAGAAGTTGAAGGTACACTTGGTCAGTATGACCCGCACCAGGGCGGCAACATCTACCTGGTAGAGACGCTTGACGACATCGAACAGCTCGAGGTCAGCAATCCGCAAAGCCTGGCCTATGTCACGCAAACCACGCTCTCTGTCGATGACACCAGACTGATGATTGACAGGCTGCGTGAGAAGTTCCCGGATATCAAGGGCCCGCGCAAAGACGACATCTGCTATGCGACCCAGAGCAGGCAGGATGCCGTACGAGAACTGGCGAAACATGTCGATGTTTTACTGGTACTGGGCTCAACCAACAGCTCCAACTCCAACCGCCTGCGCGAACTGGCGGAAAAGCAGGGTGTGGATGCTTACCTTATCGATGGTGCAGCAGACATCAAAACCGAATGGCTGGACGCAGCGAGTGCGATCGGTGTGACTGCCGGCGCCTCCGCTCCTGAAGTCCTGGTACAGGAAGTGACCGCAAAACTCGAGAAACTATACGGCGCCAGCGTAATTCAGAACGGCGGTAATACTGAGAATGTCAGTTTCCACCTACCCCGGGAACTAAGGTGATTTTTGCTTCGATGCTTTCCATACAGTCAACATTTAATTTCAACGCCAAGGCGCAAAGACGCCAAGGTCGCAGAGAAAGATTATTGCTTGTTGCCATGAAATATCTGATGGGAGATTCTGCCAAACCATCTATAAATATCACCAGTAATTTGTGTAAGTCTTGCATACATGTAGATTCATTACATTTCTGACTTCTTAAATAAAATATAAAAAACTACGCGTCCTCTGCGTTAAAACAACAATCCTTCTTACTGCACCACTTCGTACCAGTGCATTTTCTGCAGGCCAAGATACATTTTGACCGCACCACACTCGGTGCCAATACACAGTGTCGGCGTACCGCCTTCGGTAATGATGACCGAAGGTGAAGGCGGGATACCGCCGCGCTGCAGGTATTCCTTGCGGTCCTCGCGTGTCTTGTCGACGGTACCTGCAATATTGAATCTCGGGGTGCCATCAGTCACATTAACGTAATAGACAATACCGGTGCCGGCTTTGGGTATACAGGATTTCGAGTTCGGATTTAAATCCTCGGGCACATAGGTAGTTATCAGGCCTGTCCCGTTGATAATCAGCGGCTCCGACAGGGCCTTTTCACCAATGAACGAACCATCCATTTCCTCGAATGATATGTACCAGCCCTCGGCGCTGACGAGACTGGTGACCGCCGCTCCTTTCTGTGTGGCATTACCTTCACCGATAATATTATCTGTTGTATCGAACAGGTCAGCCTCGGTTATGGTGTTATATACAGTCGGCGCGTTGTAGATGTCAGCCATGCGCATCATGTACATGCGGTCATGAATAATCGGGTCCAGTGGGTGCGCACGGTAACCCGATGCCGCAAGAACCGAAAGATACGGCGTCTGGCCGCTTTCGACGATCAGGGCGACATCCGGCGGATAGTAGAAACGGCGTGTACTGGTGGGTGAGTTATCAACCGCAAAGTCCGCAATACGGCCGCCGCTGATCAAGGTTTTCAGGTTCGACGTGGTATTGCTTTCTTCGATATCGATGCGCCACAACTGGCCGCCCATATCACCGAAGTACAACTGGTCGACATAGCCGTTACTGTCAACATCGACCGGCTTGATGCGCCCCGGAATACTGTACTTCATATCCGTCAGTTGCAGGTCGGCACCGGCATCCGGGCCGGCACGCCACAGCAGTTTTCCCGTTTCAGCATCAGCAATGTAGACACTGCGGCCAACTGCATCAGCGGTACGCACGCTTACCGTGTCCTGCCCGGTGTCGTAGCCACCGCCGAAGATCAGCACCGTTTTGGTAACACCATTCAGCTTGAGGCGTTCGACATTCGGCGTCGACCAGGTCTGCCCCAGTTCAGCATAATCGCCGGTACCACCCTTGATAACCCAGCGCAATCTCGGGCTGTTTCGATTAGACACATCCAGGGAGAAGATATCACTGCCGCCACGGCGCTGGCCGAAGTACAGGTAGACATGATCTCCGGCATCGTTCAGGTCATTGTCCTTGTTGGCATCATTGATCCAGGGCACGACGGTTCCATCCAGGCCGTAAACCTTACCCGCGACAGGTACATCTTCAAAGATATAGTTCAACCTGGGTAGCAGCTCCTGCGGCACGAAAGCAAAATTCTCTTCACCGGTATCGGCGCGTACTGCGTGCAGATAACCATCGTTGGTGGCCACGTAGGCGACCAGGTCGGGATCGCCATTGGTAAGTTCACCGTATTGCACCAGTGCCGGTTCTGCGTGCAGCGGATCGCCCATCACGCGCCTGGCCTCGATCGACTCGAAGTCGCTGTCTTCATCCAGAATATCGTAACCGTAGGCCCAAGCCAGCAGGGCCTGGTTATATGGAAGTGCGAAAGATGAACCACCGCTGACATAAGTAATATCAGGATTAACGGCGACACCGCCGAGCATCGCATCGGTGATAGCGGTATTCGTCCATAACAGGGCATTTGCAGCCGTTGTCAAATCGCCGTTACTCGGCGTGGCGACACCGTTAGTATTGCTGTAGCTGCCGGTAAATGTGTATGCATTGCGTGCCAGCGTTAACTGGCTGGCTGCACCACCAATAGCTGTTTCGCCACCATCTGGTGCATCGGCCGCAGGTGTCCAGTAGCTGACAGCCGTATCGGTAAAGAAACCGGTGTTTGGGTCCACCGCAGGCAGGCCCAGCGCATCCTGTATTTCAGGCATTTGATTACCCTGGGCATCCACGGTCATTGCCAGCTTGTACTTTTTCAGGTTACCGCTCCAGTGGGCGCCAGCGGTAGGCTTGAACAGCGAAAAATACAGGTCATCCAGGTTGGTGGCACGGTTATAGGCGTTCACTGACACCGCCGGTGACGAAAACGTCGAGTTGACCGCGAGGATTTCGGCAAGAATCTGGTTAAACGCACCCAGCAGGCTGTCCTTGCTTTTTGCTTCCTTGAATTTGCCGCCACCGGCCCTCGCCGTATCTTTCAGTATCTGTAGCGCAGCCTGGTCGACCGTATTCGGGCTGGAAGAAAAGTCGAAGCCTATGGTATAGGTGGTGATTGTCTGCGTGCCGTCGTGTGCAGGAAAGCTGCGTTCCGCAACGTCGTTGTTCTTCGCCCAGGCGGCCAGTTCATCCAGACAGTTGTCACGGGACGAAGCGCCTGAACTGAAGGCATCCAGGTTGAACTGGATATAATCGGTTGTAGCACCCGGGTCCGGATCGGTATTGCACGAACCCGCGTCGAAATTGGTCAGCGCACTGCGCTTGCCGGCATCGAGGTAATCATGTTCCGGCGCCCCATCGGTCATGTATATGATGTAATTTTTCTGGCATTCAGCCGTGATCGGGGTTTCGTAGTACTTGGGATTACCGTTTTCCTTGGTACCGGTCTGATTGCTGGGTACCGCCAGGTCGCCATAGACGATCTGTTTACCACCGAAATACAGCAATGCCTCGTAGTAGGTTTCTGCCAGCGTCGAGTGGCCACCCTCGGTCATGACTTTAAGGCGTGAGTTGAAATCATTACGGCTGGCCTTGACGTCCAGCGCCGGGTACATCACCGCGCCACCTTCGTAGCCACCCTGTCCAATCGAACCATCAAAGCGCATCAGGCCGATATTGATGTTGTTGTTCGCTGTCACGATGGCCTCGACCGCATCCTTCGCCACCTGCATTCTTGTTACCAGACCCGAGCCGACCGAAGGGTCAACACGGTAATTCATGTAGTTGCCATCGTATATCTGCAGGTTGTTATCACCGTTTGCCCACACCGGGTGCGGTACTGACGGGTTGGCCGGCACGGCAGCAGTCCAGGGGCCTCCATCTGCAATATAAGGATTACTCGGCCCGGCATCGCCATGCACGCCCGAGTCGGTATAGCATTCGACCAGGTAGGCTTGCTGTGCCGCATTATTGGTTGTTACGGGCTGCCAGATATTTTTACTGCTGCTGTACTGCGCCATCTGGTCGGCGTAGAAGCCGTGCTTTTCCAGCGGGCCGACAGGGTCAATGATCACACCCTTGTCATACAGGTTTAACGAGGCATCGCATCTGTTGGAGGACTTCAAAAAAACGTCCTTGCTTGTACAGGGAGGAAGACTGCCACCCGAGGTGTAGTACAGCTTGCTGGCGTCATAACAGCCAACATAAGTACGGGTATAGTCGTATGCGACCGGCACACTTAACTGCGCTCCCATACTGCTCGAAGTATCCATGACAAACATCACGTTTGGTTGGATCGTCGTCGCCCCCAGGTTGGCGGTGGTGTATATCTCGATGTCTTCCGCGATAGCCGGTGTAATTGCATACGCCGCAAACACCAGGCCTGCCGCTATCGTCCTGATTCCTGATTTCATACTCAACACCAGTATCGCTTTATATAAAATATTACTGTCAGCCCCGGTTCTATTCTGACCAGGAGATGTACTTCACTTCAGCCGTATCCCTGTCAAACTCGATGTAGGCATGCTGGCCGGCGCGTTCGCGCGCACGCAACAGATTCACTTTCAAACCGTTGACGAACACATTGGTTTCCGCGGTGATTTTTACGAACTGATAATCACAGCCTTCGCAGGTCACTGCCTTGATGATGCCGCTGCCGTCATTGGTCTGCTTGATCTTGAGTTCGCTGATCTCAAACGGGTAATACCATTTTTTTCTCCTTTGCCAGTATGGCTTTTAGACAATGGCGTACCTGTCAGTATTTTTTCGCCGGCGATGAGCTGTGTACTGAACTGCAAAAAAAGCGTAATTGATATTATTAATGGTAATCGCATGATGTTCACCTTGCAGTTCAACATGTCTATTACTAGCCAATTGCACAGGCAACAGTCGGAAATTTTAGTCCTGTCGCCCTGACATTGAATAATGTTTGAAACCGGTGATCTGCTTCATGGCAGGATAAGGATGGATTGTTTATAACGCTGACATGCGTATGATTTTTCATCTTTTTGCTCATTTATTTTTCTGTTTTGCCGGCAACACTGGTAACTGCCAGTTAATCGCAATATAGTGAATTTTCCTGAAACAAACATGAAAACGGCTAATTTGAAATGTAAACTTTATGTAAAGCGGCAGTTTTCCTTACCACAGACGCAGAATGCGACAAGAATACTCAGGTATGTTGTTGTGTAAAACCCGGCCGTACAGGAACAGCTAAATGGAATGAAATATGCGGATTATTTTATTAAAACGGAAGTTTCCATATTGCACATTAGAAAAGCCTGGTTACTGTGAACAGTACCAGGCTTATCAAGCCTTATTACCAGCAGGTATCAGGTGTCTTGGCGCCGGCTGATGTTAGTTGTATTACGGTGCAGTCACCGTTATTCGTTGTCGTGTCAGTAGCCTGTGGGCCGCCGGCGACTGCTGTAGCTGTTAAAGCGAATGCATTCACGTCAGCCGAGTCGATCGACAAAACGTAATAGTTTTTTTCAGTACCTGTACCACCCACATTTGCAGCGTTAGCGGTGTAGGTGTTGTTCTGCAGATAAAAGCGCTCCTGCTTGTCAGCCATTGCCTGCAATGCGATTTTTGCATCGGCTCGACGGCTCTTTTTCATGTAGCTGTCATAACTGGGGTATGCAATTGCACTGAGGACGCCGATGATCGCGAGTACAACCATCAGCTCTACCAGAGAGAAACCTTTGTTGTTCATAATAGTATCCTGTTTATAGTTACGTGCTTATTGTTCGATTTCGTACCAGTACATCTTCTGCAGATTAAGGCTCATGTTTGCCGATCCACATTCAGTACCGATACACAGGGTCGGTGTGCCGCCTTCGGTAATAATCACCGAGGGTGATGGCGGGATACCGCCGCGTTTCAGGTATTCCTTGCGGTCCTCGCGTGTCTTGTCGACGGTACCCGCAATATTGAATGTCGGTGTACCATCGGTCACGTTGACATAGTAGATGATGCCCGTACCCGCCTTGGGTATACAGGATGCCGCATTGGGATCGAGGTCTTCCGGTACATAGGTTGTTACCAGGCCGATACCACCGATAATCAGCGGCTCGGACAGGGCTTTTTCACCAATGAACGAACCATCCATTTCCTCGAATGATATGAACCAGCCCTTGGCGGTGCCGAGATTGGTGACCGCCGCTCCTTTCTGTGCAGCAGAGCCTTCGCCGATAATATTATCGGTGGTGTCGTACAGGTCAGCCTCGGTGATGGTGTCATATACAGTCGGCGCATTGTAGATGTCATCCATGCGCATCATGTACATACGGTCCTGTATAGTCTGGTTCAGCGGGTGTGCGCGATAACCCGATGCCGCGAGTATTGACAGGTACGGCGCCTGGCCGTTTTCGATAATCAGGGCCACATCCGGCGGGTAAAAGAAGCGGCGTGTATCGGTAACCGAGTTATCAACCGCAAAGTCCGCGATACGGCCACCGGTAATCAAAGTTGACAGGTTCGATGTGGTATCACTTTCTTTGATATCGAAGCGCCACAACTGGCCACCCATATCACCGAAGTAAAGCTGGTCCACATAGCCGTTACTGTCAACATCAACCGGCTTGATACGACCCGGAATACTGTACTTCATATCCGTCAGCTTCAGATCAGCGCCTGCATCCGGGCCGGCACGCCACAGCAGCGCTCCCGTTTCAGCATCAACAATGTAGACACTGCGGCCAACGGCATCGGCTGTACGCAAGGTTACCGTGTCCTGCCCGGTATCATAGCCACCACCGAAGATCAGTACCGTCTTGGTAACGCCATTCAGCTTGATGCGCTCGACATTCGGTGTCGACCATGACTGGCCCATTTCAGCAAAGTCGCCGGTACCGCCGTTAATGACCCAACGCAGTTTCGGGCTATTGCGGTTGCTGACATCCATCGAGTAAATATGACTGCCGCCACGGCGCTGACCGAAGTACAGGTAGACATGGTCACCGGCATCGTTGAGGTCACCGTCTAGATTGGCATCCTTGATCCAGGGTACTACGGTGCCATCAAGGCCATAGGATTTGCCGTTAACACCGGTGTCTTCGAAAATGTTGTTCAGGTTGGACAGCATCTCCTGCGGCACGAAAGCAAAATACTCGTTACCGGTTATCGAGTCTATCGCGTGCAGATACCCGTCATTGGTTGCCATATAGGAAACCAGGTCAGGATCGCCATTGCCCAGTTCACCGTACTGAACCAGTGCAGGTTCTGCGTGCAGCGGATCACCCACGATGCGCCTTGCCTCTATTGACTCGAAGTCACCATCTTCATCCTGCATATCGTAGCCGTAGGCCCAGGCCAGCAGGCCCGCCGGGTATTCAATGGTGTAGGACGCACCTCCGCTGACGTAAGTTATGTCAGGATTGGCGGCAACGCCACCGAGCATGGCATCGGTGATGCTGGGGTTGTACCAGTAGAGCTCATTAGCAGGTGCGGTTAAATCACCGGTACTCGGCGTCAAAACACCGTTGGCATCACTGTAGGTGCCGGTGAAGGTATAGGCATTGCGAGACAGCGTTAACTTGCTGGCCGCACCACCAACCGCGGTTTCGCCACCATCGGGCGCATCAGCCGCCGGCGTCCAGTAACTGACAGCAGCATCGGTAAAGAAACCGGT
>WOR8_10002268_pt1 | contig 37544 bp, 26 predicted proteins | sample DeeMarSeWOR38_10_FD_19890 | JGI IMG/M metagenome (IMG submission 19890) | reverse complement strand
AATCCATCTGTTTGTCGACAATCAAATAAAGACCGAACATCAAGAAGGCCTGGGCGGCATAGACGAAGAACAGAGAAAGCAATTGCCCGATGATGGGAAACCACCCTAACAGCAGGGATCCAACCAGTATGGCGATTCCCCAGATGACGGTAAAGAGAAAGGCATTTAGAAAATAACGAAACCCTCTGAAAACCACACCGGCTTCCGGTTTGGGATCCGCTTTGCGCAAAAGCTGCAGCGAAATAATGATCAAACCGGCGATCATTGGGCCGGTCAGAATGCCGATGGTGACCGTGCTCAATACCAGTGCAATCAGCGCGGCCAGGACCAGCGTTGTGAAATTATTCTTATATAGATTGAATCCTTCTTCAATCCACCTGCCAATTTTTATGTCGCCTTTTTGCATAATCAGGCTCCTCCCAGAAATTAAAAAAACCTAATTCATCGTTAATAAAATGGAAAACAACAGGAAGGTTTTAAACTGGCCGTAATGTTCCATTTTATAACGTTTTCAAAATTCAATATGTCTTGTACAGATGCGTAGGGCGGGCCTCCGTGCCCGCCGGATGGTCGGCACAGCGGCCGACCCTACCGCTATCTTTTTTATTCAGCAAATTCTCCCAAAATTAACTCAAATTTCTGTTCTCTTATATGCTGACCCCACTGATCCACATTGTGGGTTTCAATTAATCGAAAATTTTGGCGCTCATAGAGCCGGCGGGCGGCATCCAGGCCCTCGAAAGTCCACAAAAATATTTTGGGATAATTTTTGTCTTTGCAAAATTGAACCGCCCGGGAAATCAGGCGGTTGCCCAGGCCGGCATCTTGAAATTCCGGATCGACAATAAACCAGCGCAGCCGGGCCCCGTCAGCCATAGCATGATGACCGTCGATGGCAACGGCGCCTGCGAATTTATCGTTGGCGGTGGCCGCCCAGAAGCCGTCCCGGGCGCCATCAAATTCGCTGATAAAAATCGAAAGTTCCTTGCCCACCTGGGTTTCAAATGAGACATCAAATCCCCAGTGCTCATGGTAATAGACGGCATGGATTTCAGTAATCTTACCCACCACCCCCGGGTAATAACCGTGAATTTTTATCGCTGTCATGACATCGTCCTCAGATCAAACACTGTTTGCCGGTTATCCTCGTTTTTATTCCGGCCCATAGGATATGGGGCAGGCTATATCGGGTTACGGATCGCTCAGAAAACCGGCGTCCGGTGAAAATTGAATTGGCCGCCAAAATGCCGCTTTCGATCGCCGGACCGATCCCTTCGCCCAGATCCAGGGTCGCCAGGCCGGCTGCATCGCCAACAATATATGCATTGTTCAACCGCCCGGCCGGCACCGGCTGTCTGAGGTGGTAATTGTGCCCGCGTGGCCTATACGTATGGCCTTTTACCAGTGAAAGTTTCTCCAATTTGGCAATAAAATAATCCCAATGCCGGCGAATCGTCTGCCCCCTGTTTTTGAGCGCCAAAAATTTGCCGCCGACACCCACGTTGAGATAGCCGTCCGCCTTGGGAACATACCAGGCATATCCGGGCAAATTATTTTCAAAAAACCAGAGGTGACAATCGGCGTCATGATAGTCGTATTGGAATTCTTCTTCGATGGTAACAATCAACCGCTGCCGCGATCGGGAATTGACTTGCTTGAAAAAGGACCGGTAAACCGGGCAATACGTTCCGGCGGCGCCAACCAGGTATTTGCTGCGATACGAATTGTCAACGATGTAATAACCGTTTTCTTTTCTGACCTGTTGCACGGCGTGCCGCTGCAGGGGGACCGAAGCTTTTTTTAGCAGCCAGTGATCAAATTCGGTTCTGCGGATGGAATACTGACAGGTCGGGACTTGCAGCTTCCTGCCGCGAACATGAATAAAAATCCGCTTAAAGGTCAAAATTCCGTGCGGGTATTCCCCACTTTTAACCTCTAGATTTTTCAGCACGCGGGGCGTTATCCAACCGGCACATAGTTTGCGGCGTGGAAAGGCCTTTTTATCGAGTAAAAGGGTTTGAATGCCGTTTTGGTTCAATTTCCAGGCACAGGCAGAACCGGCCGGCCCTGCCCCCACAATAATGACTTCGGCTTCAAGCATTTATGTTTTACCGTCAGCTGATCCGGCAATCCGGGCAATCTCTGCCGGGTTTGGTCATCACAATTTGCCACAGTTGATTGCTGCGGGCCCGAAACGCGCCCGCACTGCTCAACAGGTAATAGCGAAACATGCGGTAAAAACGTTCACCGTATTTATCTTTGAATTCAGGCCAGGCGGCTTCAAAGTTGGCGTGCCAGGCCATTAACGTCTTATCGTAATGCTGACCGAAATTGTGCCAGTCCTCCATCACAAACAAACCTTCCATGGCGCCTGCAATTTGGGCAATGGAGGGCAACATGCCGTTAGGGAAAATATATTTTGTTACCCAGGGGTTGCTTGTCGTTGCGCTGGAATTTCTGCCGATGGTGTGGATAAAGGCGATGCCGTCGTCTTTCAAGCATTGGTTGACCTTTTGCATATACGTGCGGTAATTTTTGTAGCCAACATGTTCCATGATGCCAATGGAAATGACGCGATCATATAACCCGTCAACTGCGCGGTAATCCTCCAGCCTGATTTCCACCGGTAGCCCGCGGCACAATTCGGTACCCAGTTCGACCTGTTCCTTGGAAACGGTCACGCCGGTCACCCGGGCGCCGAATTTTTCCGCCGCGTATTTCGCAAAAGACCCGTATCCGCAGCCTAAATCGAGGACACGCATACCCGCTTGCAAATTGATCTTACGACACACCAGATCCAGTTTGGCCTCCTGGGCGGCATCCAGATTGTCGACTGTTTCCCAGTAGCCGCAGGTATACAGCATTCTTTTATCCAGCATGGCACCGTAAAGATCGTTGCCGATATCGTAATGTTTTTCGCCGACCTGATAGGCGCGGCTGATTTTTTGGAGGTTGAACAGCTTGGATTTCAGGACATGGACCGCCAGCCGGAAACTTTTTTTAACTTGATGATCGAGGTTGGCCCGCAGAATTTTATCAATAAACTGATCCAGAGCCTCACAATCCCACCAGCCATCCATGTACGATTCACCCAGCGCAAGCGCACCGCCGCTCAGAAGTCGTGGAAATAAATCATCGTTGTGTACCCGGATGTCCCAGGCGTTGTCGCCGTTGATTGTAACGCCGGCCTGCGCCAGCAATTCTGCCATAACTGCTTGAGCGCCGTTTTTTGCCATTTTGATTTCCCCCAGAGATATTTTGTTTAATTTACGTTATCCCAAAAAATCCTCAGCGTCTTCTGCGGGATGCCTGAACCATGCTGTTTTACTTTTGCGTTATGGCGCTTGCGGTAACGGTAGCCGCCTGCGCCGGAACGTGTCCAGCCATTGCCCCGCCCCGACGAGAGCTATCAAGGCGTCGTCTAAGGCGCCGATAATCGGAATGCTGTCAGGAAAGAAATCAATCGGTGAAATCAGCCAAACAATTACCAGCCCCGTTAAAATAATTTTGCGGATCCACACGGCAATTTCATCAAAGATCGAATCGATTTTGAAAATGTTGGCATAGGGGATCAGAAAAAATCCGCGCTCATCGCCATGCAGTTCCAGGACGCGGTGCTCTCTGACCAGACGATGGGATATCGCCTGGGCAATTTCGCGGATGGTCAGCGGGTCGAATTCAATCGTTTTACCATATTCGCGCTGAACAACGGCAAGGACCCCATCTTCGGTGATAAAGCCCTCTTCGGCGGCGCGTTTTGATATTCGCAAACTGCAGATGAGCTCTGAGCGGTCCTCAACCGCGTGCAGGCGATTGAGGATATTTTGCTGCCCCACGATATGTCCGTATCGGCTGTATTGAAGCGCAATTCCGATGATCATTGCCAGACAACCGATGCCGAATGACATCGAGGGCCGCGGGTCATGCGACAGGGTTTGCATGGACGGAATGAGAAACGCCACCACGATCAGCGCAAATCGACGGCTGCTCCTTTGCTGGGTAAAGGCGATGGCCGTGAAGAAAATGAGCAGTAAAATTCCGGGGTTTCGGAAAACATCCTGGATCCAGAGCGGCACGATACTGCCGAATCCCATCTCGTCTTTCAGATGCGACACATAATCTTTAAGTTGGCCCAAAAATCCGTAGGAAGCCTCCGGGGCCGGCGGCAGCCCGGCAATTCGCCCGATCAGCAACGTCAACGGGATAATCAGCAGAAACTGCAAAATAAGATTGACGCCGGCGGGGCGTCCCAGAAGATAACTTTCCCAGCAAAATCCGGCCACGATCAGGAATGCCAGAATTCCGACAAAGATTCCCTGGTTGTAGGTAAATTGCTTATCGCCATACCAGGGGTCCTGCCCCATCAAAGCAATAGCGGCAACGTAGCACAGGGCCACAAAAATCCACTTGGGGTCATAAAGGCCGGCCACCCCGGATTTCGGGGTGCTCCTTGCAACCGGCGCAAGCCCAGGCTTTTCTGATTTTATAGCGGATGCCTTCATAAGGTTTCTGCTTCTTTGAGCTCTTTTTGCAGCACCTTGAGTTCTTCGGCCATAGATCTGCGATTTCGCTTGATGCCCTGTATGACCTGCTGGCCTTCTAACCAGTGCCAGCGGTCCAGGATATGGCGATAGATGGATATTTTGAGCGCTTTGGCCTCTTTGAGGGCGGCAAGCTCATCACGATCTAAGATATCCAGGGCGTTATCCCGGTAAACCACGTCGGGGTGGCGGTCTTCTTTATAGTTCCCCAGGCGCCATACCAGCACGAACAACTTTGCCTGCTGCAGGCGCAGTTTTCGATAAAGATTCTGTAAAAAACGCTTTTTTTCCGCGGTCCCCCCCGCCTTTTGCCGGGCCCTGAGCGCATTGCTGGCGCGGTCAATTTGCTGGACGAGTGCTTCGGCTTCCAGCCGGTAAGCCTGGCGCGTATCCCGATTAAACGACCGGATGGGTTCGACCGCCGCGAGGAAGGCCTGGGCTGAATAATAACTGGCAAACGCATCTTCCGGGAAGGTTTGCAGATAGGATTTGGTAGCGGCCCTGAGGGCAAGTGTTCTGCCGGCATCGGACAGCAATTCCCAGTAACGATAGTGAACTTTTTCCCAGCTTTCCCAGTTTTTTTCAGGCACCCGCTCGAGATTTGTTTCCGCTACCTGAATGGCTTCGCTCAATTTTCCCTCGCGAAAATACAACCGATCCATTTCCAGCAGAACCTTCATCCACGGTTTGTTGAAATCTAAAAGGAGTGCCGGGTCGTCTTCGCTGATGGGATTGCCGATGGTCATGGTTCCGAGGTCCCGGGTTTGAGGCTTGAAAAACCGATCGACCGGGAAGAGAAAAACCACCAGAACAGCGGCGATAATGGCAAGGCCGAACAGAAGCAGTTTATGCGCGGCAGATGTTTCATAGGAGCCGATGGCCAGCTCGATCGCCAGGGGATTGAATCCTTCACGCCGAGCGATGGCGATTTTTTCATCTATCCGGATCGAATCGCTGCGGGGCAAAAATCCCGCAGCACGCTGAATCTCTGGTGCATCCTGTCCGGCAGTCGGCGATGAATCCGATTTTACCGGCAATTGCGATTTGTTTTGCTCAGGATCCATCTTAAGAAGTTAACTCATGATCGGGGGCTTTTAAGTTCGGATTCAAGTACAGAATTTAGCTCCCTTTGCTCACAACTGGAATTGTGGAATATTGAGATATCGGTTTTTTTATCCCGATTCGTTTAAAAGGCTTTTTCGCCGGATTTAGCCCTCCGGAGCTCCTTTTTTTCTTTTTCAGTTTCTTCTTTTTCCAGCAGCGCCAGGATGTTTTCGACAAAAAATATTCGGATTTGATATTCTGGATTGCCAAACTGGTCCGGGACGAGGGAAACGATTAATACATCATCATTTTTTTGCCAGTACATGGACTGGCCGTTTTTATTCTTCCAGTCAATCAGCTGGGGTTCGCCGTATTTGCTTTTGAGGGTTTGAATGATGTTGGCCTCATCTTCTTTGAAGTTGATTTTAAACAGCAGGGGAAGTTGGGTATAGTTTGAAAAATTGAGTTCGACATAATCAAATGGTAAGTTTTTCTTACGGGCGTAGCGATACATGAGCTTTAGGATGTTGTGTTCGATGCGTCTCGCGCTGGATGGGTTCAATTTTACGTTTAATGCTTGTAAGGCGGGAAAATGTTCTTTCAGAAATCCGTAATAGTTAATTTCTAAATCGAGGGGATTTTGTTTTGCGATCGCATCATTTCCCAATTGCCGGTTCAAATTTTTACGGACGCTTTCTGAAAAGCGGGAGCTTTTTCCCAGATCGAAAAATGTAAAGCTTTCAGATGGTCTTTGAGCGCTCTGGTCTGTCGCAGATTCATTTTTATCGCTGCAAGCGAAAATCAGCAGATAAGACAATCCGAGCACCAGCGCATACAGAATGCGCTTGGGTATGCGGTCTATCCTATTTTGTTCTGGTGCCATATGCCCCCGGCCGATTTTTAAATAAATCCTAAAATAAACCCTTTTTAAAATTTGAAACGATCAATCTAGGCAATTGATAGTACAAATAGATCTGCTATCCGTCAATACTCCCCTGCATTTTCTCTTGTTTTCGGCAAAATATCACCCATATGAAAGGGGAACAAACCAGTGGGTTTGTCCTTGAAGTATTGCCGCAGCGTTTTTTCTATCACGGTGAAAGCGATTTGGTCCCAGGGGATGTCTCTTTCCAAAAAAAAACGGACCTCGCTGCTTTCGCTGCCGGCCTCGATATGGCCGTCGAGCAGACGTGCGCGAAACATAACATAAATTTGGCTGACATAGCAGATATTAAACAGCGCATAAGGGGCGATAATTTCAATCCGGGCGCCAGCTTCTTCAAATGTTTCGCGACGCGCACCCTGGGCAACGGTTTCGCCGTTTTCCAAATAGCCTGCCGGTAAGGTCCATTTGTCGGAGCGAGGTTCAATAGCCCGGCGACAGAGCAAAATTTTTCCATCCATTTCCGGTATGCATCCGACCACCACTTTGGGGTTTTCGTAGTGGATGGTTCCGCAGGATTCACATAAATAGCGAGGGCGGTCGTCACCGGGCGGGGTCGCCAACTTTACCGTATCTCCGCAATTGCTGCAGTAGTTCATGTATTCTCCCTGGTGTATTGCGTATATTCAATCGAAAGGCGTCAATCTCACTACAAGCCATTTCAAAATTAGCAGTTTATCTTCGAAGAACGAGAAAAATAATTCCAAAGGTTTTCTAAAGTTGGAAGTGCCTAAAATGATCTAAAGTGCCGAAAGTTGAGGAATGCTATCATATTTATACGAAAAGACGGAGCGCCGCCTAGCGCAAACGCCTGCGTTTCGCAAGTAGAACCATAATTTTAGGCATTTTAGATCATTTTTAATTTTAGCTCATTTATTCCATATCCAGCATGAGGTAATCCGCATCCGCATTACTGACGGTCTCCGCATCGACGCGACCGGGTATTTCCGGCAAAATGACCGCATAGGGAAGATTGGAGCGTGCCCGGATTTGCCGCGGCACAGCGCCTTTCTGCGCGTGGCCGGTTCCGGCCAGAATCACCACAATGGAATCCGGGTTTTTCTCTAAATAGTCCAGGGTATAAACTGCCATGGCACTGTCCCAAACCAGCTGGGCTTCGCAAAAATAGATGAAATTAAGCTGGCCGTGACCGTGACCGCCAAAGGCTTTTCGAATATACGTCATGTATTCCTGATCCACGATACAGCTGACATCGGCAATTTTACCCTTTTGCTGCGGCGAAAGGGATTTAAAGCCGTTGCGGGATACCTGCCGGGTGATATCCCGCGGAACATTCAGTCCGATCATCGGAATCTGCTGATTTCGGGCATATTCAAAAATTTTGCGATAGGCCTGCCAGGGATAATTCCAGTTGTCATAATAGATTTTCTCAAAACGGTGATCGTCGATTTCACCGGCAATCCATTGATCGAGGGCCGGTTGGCTCTCGTTTCTAAACATCTCCAGGCCGACAACGACCCGCAGACCGGCTTCCTTCAAAGCCCTGATGACCGCAAGCTGGGCCATATGATGCTGCAGATTGGTGTGATGCTCGCCCACCATCACAATACGCTTATTCTTAAGATCGGTCAGCACTTGAGACATCAGGAACTCTTTTTTGCGGTTCAGGTCGTACAAGCGGCGGTTATCATCGCCTTGCTCAGCCCGGCAGTCGGATGCTGACATGAGCAAAGCGGCGCACCATAGACATACAAGGGCAATTGCTTTTTTCATAACATTTACACTCCATCAGGTTGTGGTTCCATTATCGGCCGGAGCGGGGGGTAGTCTTTAGATCGCGCTGCCATCATTCCACCCGTTCATACTGCCACCGGTATTCAAGGGGCGACTGTTCAATCGGCCAAAATCCTTTGGCCCGATTTTGCCCGTTTTCAAACGCCAGGTAACTGTATTTGCCGTAATGGGTGATTTTACGGGCCACGGTTTCCGCCAGATCAGATGACAGCGGAAAAAACAGGGCCGCAATCCGGTTTTCTGAAAAGGGATGGGCAAATACGCCAAAAAACACATCTGATGATTGCTGATAGGTCTTTTCATTTAAAATAAACGATTTGGGGTCGATTGCGATTTGTTCGGGCAGATGGCGAAAAAGCGCCTTATCTTGCGGATAACCAATCATCAATATATCCTTGCCCAACAGCTGTTCGTGTTTGACATGGCGCTCTTCTGCGAAGGTATAATTTTTCAAGCCCAGGGAAAGAATCAACGTTCGGGCGGCGCTTTTGATCTGCGGTTCCAGATCGGCGGATAACAGCGCCAGGACCGAAGAAGAACTTTTCATGGCGTTGATTGCCGGCGGTATTTCGATCGGTAAAAGGCGCCGCATGATCTGACTGTCGGGGTCTGCCAGAAGCCTCAGCGGCATGGATTTGCTGGTGATCTGAAAAGGGGTTTCTTTGTCAGATATGCGGATGGTTCTGGAATCGGTCTGGCCCTGGCTTTCCAGCAGGAGATCCAGATCGAAGCTGAATGGCGGGTTTTCCTGGACGATGCGACCTTCAATTTTCCAGATACTGTCCGTGCGTTTCGCCTGGACCGCATCCAGGTAAAACCGGGGAGCGCCTTTATGAAATACCCATTGGTCGAAAAAATTATTGAGAGGCCGCCGCCCCCGGGCTTCAAACGCCTTTTGAAAGTCTGTCCAGGACGTTGCCTTGAACAACCGATCCCGGTAAAGATCCCTGAGAGCCCCCCAGAACGCTTCGTCTCCTACTTGCCGGCGAAGCATATGGAACACCATGGCGCCCTTGTCGTAGCCGATCGTCTTGGTGATGGGATCGTAACGGCTCTGGAACTGCTTGAGGGCAAAATCCTGAGTTGGTTTGACCAGTGTGGCATAGTTTCGCAAAATCTGCAGACGATACCCGCGGGCATCTTCCTCGGATTTCATTTCTTTATAATGGTAATCGGCCACATAGGTCGTTAAGGCCTCGCTCCAGTTGCCGCCGTCGTAATCGACCAGCACGCCGTTGCCCCACCAGCAATGGGCAATTTCATGCCCTAAACTGGTTCGAATGATAAAGGGCAGCCGCAAAACAGTGCCACCGATCAGGGTATAGGAGGGGAATCCAAATCCGGTCGGGAAAAAATTCTCGACCACCGCAAATTTTTGAAAAGGATACGGTCCGAATAGATCCTGATAAAAGGAGAGGTAATTGGCGGTTGCTGCCAGATAGGCTTCGGCCAGGTGCTCGGTTTCCGGGAAGAAATAAGTGGCGGCGGTTATGTTTCCGACTTTTTTTTCCCGCAAGATATAGGCGCCGACGGACAAAGAGAGACCCCTGATGGGATCGCTGATCAGCCAGGTGGATTCTGTTTTGCCGTTTCTGGTTTTATGACCCTTTGATTGTCCGGCCGTAACCGCCAGCATGCCCTCCGGTGCAATTACTTTGAGGGTATAACTTGAATGCCCGGCAGTCCATTGCGGATACCAGCCTGAACCGGCCAGTAAAAAGCTGCCGCGTTCGGAAATCGTTGCACTGACACCGTATCCGGGGTTATCGGCGTTTAGCGGTCGTATGGGGACCGGGTCATCAAAGACTGCCGTATAGCGAATGGTGATCTGTATTTTCTGTTTTTTTTCGTCGGCAGCCAGACCGATCTGCAGGCGCCCATCTTCAAAATCGAATTTATGAAACTTACGGTTTACCGTCACCTCAATTTGCTCGGCGCGACGGGAAAGCTTAAAATCCAATCTGTCGCCCGGGCTTTTTTCGATCGTGATTTGGTCCACCGCCCGCAGCCTTTGCTTTTGCGGGAAAAGCTCCACCTGGAGATCATGCCGGGCACTGCCTTCGGCCGCCGCGCATAGGGAGGCACTCACAACCAGAATCAGCAATAAAACCATGCTGCCGCTTGCGGCTGCGGTCTGAATACGATCGTAAAACCGTCTGGTCCGGTATATCAGGATTGAGACCGCTGCCTTCATGTTCAATCGATGTATCCTTTGGTTTAATCTTATATTTTAAACGGTCTGCCGGCCTTTTAAAAGTGGTGCCTTAAGAAACCCATTGCCGCTCGTCAAACGCTTGAGAACAATCTAAGTATTTTCAAGAAGATGTCAAAAACCGGTTGAATGCGATCGACAACCGTTTCGCCATATGAAATTAGCGCTTCGGTTTTTTTGTTTTTCGAGACAGTTATATCTGATCACCACGTTTACCACCCAATTGCGGCACCTGCAGCATTTGTTGACTTCCTGATTTAATACCTTTTGAAAACGACTTGACCCGATGGCTTTGGATAATTAGTTTAGATTGATTTATCAATGATTTCCGATAGGAGGAGACATGGCGAAACAGCAAAAAACCGGTCAGGGACAGTATGTTCGCAAAGAAACTTTTTTAATGGTCTCGCTTCTGGCCCTGGCAGTGGGATTTTTCGGGGGGGTCGTGTTTACCGTCTTTAAATCCGATTCAAAAGCGCCGGTTCCATCCGCTCCGGCGCAGATGGGAACGCCGGCCGCACCTGCGGGCTCGGATCGGGTTGCAGCACTCGAGCGCCAGACCCAGGCAGACCCGGGAAACGTCAATGCCTGGACGGAGCTGGGAAATGCCTATTTTGATTCCAATCAGTATGAAAAGTCCATCAGCGCCTACCGAAAATCATTGGAACTGAACCCGAACAACGCCAATGTTTGGACCGACATGGGGGTGATGTACCGGCGTGCCGGTAAACCCGAAGAGGCCATTAAAGCCTTTGATCAGGCCATAGCGGTGGACCCCAAACATGAGGTTTCGCGCATGAATAAGGGAATTGTCATGCTGCATGACCTCAATGATTTTGACGGCGCCATTCAGGCGTGGGAAGGACTGCTCGAAGTCAACCCGATTGCCCTGGCGCCCAATGGCGTCTCTATCGATCAGATGGTCACCCAGCTCAAAAAGCAGCAGGCGGGACAACCTTCTCAAAGCCAATAGCTTAAATCGATTTAGGCGTTTTTCCAGCTAACGGTGAGCGTCTTCTTTGGTTAAAAGGCTGGAAAGCCAGGAGGCGGGAAAGCTAAATTATTTTCAAGCCTTTCAGCTTTATAGCCTCCAAGCTTTCGAGCATCCCAGCCTATTTTTTATTAGTTATTTCATCGCTGGCTGAAGATTTCCTGTATCTCTTTTTGGCTAAAATGATGCAGGGTATTGCAGTAATGGCAGCGCATCTCGAGCGGAAACGGACCGTTATCACGAATATCGTTCAACTCATCCGCCGGCAGCACCATCAACACCTGGCGCAGCCGCTCGGGGCTGCAGTGACACATAAACTCAACGCGCTGATTGGTCAGAAAGCGGGGGCTGTATATTTTAAACACGGCCTGAATCAAACCCTCAGGTTCCTGCCCATCGGTAAAAACTTCACCCAAAGAGGGAAACTGTACCACCAGCTGCTCCAGCTCTGCGGCCAGGGAATCATCGGCTCCCGGCATGGCTTGCAAAAATAGCCCCCCGGCACCGGTAACTTCGCCTTCCGTATCGTATTTTATGCTCAGATTGAATGCGGTGGGGATTTGTTCTGATTTCAGAAAGTAGTTGGCGAGATCCTGGGCAATGTTGCCGTATTCCAGTGCGATTTTACCGGTAAAGGGTTGTTTGGCGTCTTCGATATAGCGGATAACGGATAGAAAACCGGCCCCGAAAAAAGGCGAAAGGTTAAAATCCGCCATGGGTTTGTCAATCGGGATCGGAACGTTTTTCAAAAACCCGCGGACCTCTCCGAAAGCATTGGCCTCCACCGTAAGCCCTTTTATGGGCCCCGTACATTCAATTTTTAAACTGATGGCGTCGGTTCCTTTTAAATTGGCCGACATCAAACCGGCGCCCAGATAGGCACGTCCCAGCACCAGCGTCTCTAAAATTCCCAGTTCATGGTTGGCCCGCATTTCATTGACCATGCGGGTGCCGTGCAAAATCGCCCCCCGGACCGCACCATTGGCCAGCAAGAAATGATAAACGCAATCCTTGGCACTGGCCAACAGCCGCTCTTTAAGAGATTCGCCCGCTAATGTCGCTTTAATCATGAAACTCCTTTTGTTAAATTGTTTATCTTTGGGTTTAGTTCTGATCCTAGAGCCACTCTGCAGGCATTCCACCGTAAACATAATGATACTTGTGCGATTTGCAATTCGGATATTTCCAATCTTGATATTTGCGATCAAATTCGTTAATCATTGGCCTTCATATTCAGTTGTTGCCGCAGTCAAGATTTAGCTTCATTAAGGTCACAATTCATGAATTGGTAAAAGGAGAAGAAAAATGACCGATGATCGGGTAAAAGCGCTCTGGAAAAAGGGAGTTAAACTGATGGGAAAACAATATACCTGAGCTGAAGCTATCCTTCAAGTTTTGAGGGAAGATAAAGGCTGGGATGCGACCCCTTATCAATGGGCAACCGCGGGGTATATGGGAGCTATAGATTCGGGCAAGACAATATGCGGTATACTTTTTGGTGGTTCCATCTATTTAGGGTTTCTAAATGGAAAGGATGCAACCGATGCACCTGAACTCAAGGATAAGAGAAGATTAAATGCAATCAAATCTGTCAACGAGCTGTTCAAGGGTTTCATCAACCAGTTTGGTGAATCAGATTGTAAAACGTTAACCGGTTGTGATTGGAGCAAAAAGGAAGATATCAAACGATATTTCAAAGATCAGATTTATAAAGACACCTGTTACCGTCAATTTGAATATGTCGTTGAAAAATGCATTAACGCAAAGGCCTTGGCCAACCGATAAAAGCGGTCAGCGTTTGAATCCAATGGTCACGTCAACTGGCTATCTTTGCTGCCGCGCCGATTGAAACCGGTGGGAGTTGTCTGCCGTTTTTCGCTCTCTGACTGGCAGTTAACGCATAAGCGAACACCCGGGATTGCTGTGCGACGCGCCTCTGGAATAACAGCCTCGCATTCCTCACAATGGGTTGAGCCCTCACCTTCAGGCAACCGACTCCTCGCCAGCTTTACGGCGTCTTCGACACTGGCGTCTATTTGATCCTGCACACCCCCATCACGGGTCCAACCACCAGCCATAATTCGCTCCTACTCTAAAATCTCCTAATTTACTCGGAAGAACTCTGGGTCTCGAGGTTTTGAGCCTTTTGTTTTAAAAGAAAGTGATAAATTAAATCACAGTACCGATCCAATTCTTCCATTCCTTTGCCGGATACGGCGTAGCGCCAGAAGCCGTAAAGTTTTGCCAGGTTGATCATGCGCTGGCTGTAGGATTTCCAATTAAAATGTTCTTGAACCCTTTTAATCCCATTTTCTGATATCGTCTCCCAGTAATTCTTGTCTTTTTCGCAATCTTCGACAAATTTTTCCAGGCTGGCTGCTATCAGATCGGGCTTGCTGGTATTCATTAAAAAACCGCTGACACCGTATTCAATGATTTCCAGCGGCCCGCCGAACTTCGGCGCAAACGTGGGAAGCCCGGAAGCCATGGCTTCGATGATCGTGAGACCAAAGGCTTCAAATAAAGCGGGTTGCACAAATATTCCCCTGTGATCAGCAATGATGCGATATACCTCACCGGTATCGAGTTTGTTGATGCTGGGCAGCCAACGCAATTTGCCGTGCAAATTATAGCTCTCGATGAGATCATAAGCCTTCGTGATCTCATTTCGCTCCTCAGAATCACTGGAATCTTCGACATGGATGGTACCGGCGGCAAAAATGAGGTTGCAGGAACGCTGAAGCGTTTTACTCATCCCAAAGGCCTGAATCAGGCCGGTAATATTCTTTATCTTGTCGAATCGGGCCATTGTGAAAATGGGCATTTTATCCGGATGGTCCAAACTGCCGTAAATATCTTCCGAATTATCGTCAAACAGGCGGCTCTCCCACTGCTTCAATTTTGTCTGTATTCTTTTTTCTTTTTGGTTATATGGGAAATACAACGCTTCGTCGACTCCGGGGGGAATGACGTTGAATTTGGGAGCGAATAGATTGACGCCGTTTACCACCTGGTAAAGTTGCGGCATTGAAAAAAACTGATACGATTCGTACTGCCCCATCGTATTCTCGGTTCCGATGATTTCCTGCAATGTGCTGGTGATAATGAAGTCCGACTTATTCATCGAAAAAATATCCGCTGTATATTGTAGCGAAAAATGGTAGTCCTGTTCGTTTTCCTGCCAGTGCAAGTCGGAAAACGCATACTTTGTCTTTTCTAGCGCATGCGCAATGGTGCACTGAATGACAGCGAACTTATCGGATAGCAAAGAGGCCACAAGGTTGCCATCTGAATAGTTGCCGATGATCAGGTCCGGGCGACCCTCAAATTCACTCAGCAATTCTCTGGAGGCATCTTCTGCAAAAGTCTCCAGGTATGGCCAGATTTTGAAACGGGATACCCAGTGCTTGACGATGTTATATTGACTGTCTCTGAAAGGCACTCTCAGAATATAGCTGTTGCCGGTCTGGAAAATTTCTTCCTTTCGCTGGTCACAGCTTGTGTCTTGTGCTTCAGGGATTAAACGGGTCAATACGACTATTTTGGGTTCGACATCCAGTCCGGTCAGTTGAATTTCTTCTGTTAGATGCTTTTCAAGAGCCCGCACCTGATCAAGGATATAAATAACCTGACCGCCGGTGTCCGGCTTGCCCAGCGCATTGGTTTGCCCGAACCATCCATGCGGGGAAATGATCGCAATCCTTGAGATGAGCGGCATCGGCACGCGGGATATAAAATGTTCCAACAGATGATCGGTCGGTTCACTGATGAGGTCAAGCAGGGTCTGAATTGTTTCCGATATCCGGCCCACGGTGTTGCCCCAGCCAACCTCAAAACCTTCCTTTTTCATTCGAGTTTCAACGCTGCTATAGGGAGCCTCCGGTTTTTTGTGCTTAAGCCACTCCAACAATTTTTCAAGTTTATTGTAAAACGTGTCAAAATCTTTAATTAGCGTGCCGTTGACCAGCAATTGCCGGCCGTTGTGCTGATGGAGCTGAATGAACTCAAACAACTTTGCATTCCACTCATCGGGTCGGCTGAAAATATTGCTGCTCATATATCGGTTCAGAAAACGAATACCGTTGCCCACGGTGCGCGTATCTCGAATCGACGGGGAAAAATCATAAAACGGCATAAAGTCAATATGCAGATGGTGATTATCCATTGTCTTTTTCATGACGGAAGAATCTCTTAAATCCAGATAGTCTGTCAGCGAGACTTCCTCCATATATTCTCCATCCAACCGGATGCGGTAATAGCGATACTTTGCGATTGCATAACGGTGCAGCATCACCAGCGTTCCATCGGCCAGGAATAGCTCCTGTGCCTTTTTTAAAAAATTGAACAGCGATGAATCCTGGCGAAACTTTTGAGCCTTATGATGCTGATCGCAATACTGGCGGAAAAGCTGGATGATGCCGTTTCTTAAGCAGATGCCGAACTGCTGATTTGTAACAAACACGACAAATTCTTTGAAATCCCTGTGATCTTTTTTATTCAAAATCTCATTCAAGACATTTTTCATAATAATTCCATGATCCTTTAGCGCTGAGTGGCTTTTTTAATAAATTGATATCGCTCTATGCCTTCAAGTATCCCGCTGGAATATTTTTCTTTGGCAAAGTAAATATTTCGGATTCCCTTCAGTTTATTAAGCTCGGGGCTGTAATTGCCGACGACCACCCCCAGCGGTTCTCCGTGCAGCATCTCTTCATCATTTCCCGAATCTCCGCAGACCAGAAAGTTTCCCAGAGGAATTTCCCACTTATAACTCAGGTAGCGGATGGCCTTACCCTTGGATGCGCGATAAGGAAGAATATCCAGATATCTATCCTGAGTATAAATCAAATTGTATCGGCACTGATTCCTGAGCAGGCGCTCATGAATCATCGCCAGACGATCTTTGCCCGGCTCTATTTCATAACTGATTTTAAAACGCCGCTGGGCTTCAGCCGGCTGGTATTGCAGAAACGTAAAATCAGCAAGCAGGTCGACAATCTTGTCACGGTTCCACTTGGCGGAGATGTGAGTTTCCCAGCCGCGTCCGTGATGCAGGTTTTTCCCGTAGTAAATTTCGGCACCCACTGATGCGATGAGGATATCCGGCAAAGGTATATGTTGCTTTTTTAGAAACTCGGTCGCTGATTCAATCGTCCGGCCGGTTGCCAAACCAAACCCGATATGTTCCCGATTTTTCTGCAGCAACGTCAAAAGCGCCGATAGATGCTTGTTACTATCACCGACCAGCGTATTGTCGATATTGGCAACAATAAAATAGTTCAATTTTGCCAAACGTCGGCCAATGGCGTCGGACGGGACGGCCACCTGCATCTTCTCTTCATCCTGCTCTGCAAAAATGCGGCTGATTTGCTTCATGTATGACGATGCGTGGCTTTTCCATGTGTAGTGTCTGCCAATATTCATAATTCCGGCTTTTGAATATTGCTTCCACTTTTCACTGTCGCTGATGATTCGTTTAGCGGCATCGGCAATGGCTTTGGTATCTGAGGTGTTGACGATGATGCCGCACTGACAGTTTTTAACGATGTCCCGGGGGCCGCCGTCATCAGGGGCGATGATCGGCAGCCCACATGCGGCGGCCTCGATCAGCGTGAGGCCAAAAGGCTCGTTCAGTGCGGAATTGACGAATACGCCTTTCTTTTCCGCCGCTATCCGATACAGCTCCGGCACTTCGTGCTCGAAATCATGTTTCTTGGGGATGGCAATTTTGCCGTACAAATCATATTTATCCATGAGCAGCAGAATTTCGGTGAGCACATCGCGCTCATTGTCTTCCATTTCGGTAATGTCTTTGCGAATGCCGGCAAAAACGGCCAGGTTGGCCATCGACTGCAGTTCTAAATCCTCGCCGTATGCTTTGATCAACCCTGCTATATTTTTGCGCTTGTCCGGGCGACAAAGTGACAGAATGACCGGGCGGTCCGGATGCATAAAGAAACGATTGAGCTCCTCCAGCATGGAGGCCTGGGCATAAAGTTCAATTTCTCCTTTATCTGTATCCGGCAGCAGATCGTGATAAAACGGATAAAATTTTTCGACATCCAGCCCCGGTGGTATTACCTGATATTTGGGAATGTCTTTATTGTGATATTGCCCGTATTGTTCGCTGACTTCCTGGTGGGTACTGGCAATGATCAAATCGGCTTTTTTCAACACCTCTTCTTCCATCTGGATCCGATGATCGATTTTATATTTTTTGTTAACCACTTCCACTCTCATGCCATCATCGGTCAGTTGTTTCAGTTTTGAGCGACCGAGAGAATGACCGGTATAAATAAAAGAGATGCCGAAGATTTCGGCCAATTGCATGGCGACATAACCCGCATCGGGATAATGGCCATGGACAATATCGGGGATGGCATTTTGGCGCTTGATGTATTTAATCGTTTTATCCACATATTCATCAAGATGCGGCCAAAGGAGTTCCTTGCGCATGTACTTTTTCCCGCCGCACTGAATACGAACAACGCTGAACTTGTCGTTAACCTGCTCAACGGGCTGGGCGTAGTCTTCAGATACGGCCTTGTCGCGAATCACGCGAGTAAAGAGTTCCACCCGCTTGACATTTTCAGATTGACTGAGTGCATTGCCCAGTTCAACAACATATTTGATCTGACCTCCGGTGTCTGCATCATGCCCCAGTTGCATGTTTTCTGCGCGAAGCAAGCCATGGATACTAAACAGTTGAATATGGTATTTTTGAGGTGTCATGGCTTCAATTATTAACAAATAGGGATTTGAAAGGTTCGTAAAATGATGCTGACTCTGGAATTGCACCTTTGATTTCGCAGATTCGGGATGCAAACAGTGATGCCCGGTACAATATCTTTTCCGGCGACCATTTTTTCAGAAGACCGGCAACAAGCATCGCTGCATAGGCGTCACCGGCGCCAACAGAGTCAACAACCTTTATTGCCTCTATCGGTTCAGAGCTGAAAGAACCCTGACTCGTAAACAACTCACTTCCCAACTCACCCTTTGTCAGGGATACCGTACGGATCGAATGCGTTTCTATTAAATGATGTACAAACTCCTCATTGCTATTCTTTAAAGACAGCATCTGTTTTAATTTTGCAAGCTCACCCGTGTTTAATTTTAATATATCTGTTTTTAAAAGTGATTTTTCGATTATGGCATTGTTGTAACAGCCGGGCCGTAGGTTGATGTCGTAAAAATTGAGAATTTTTGGTGAATTACGAGAAATAAATGCCTGCAGGTTTTCAAAACCTGTTTCGCCTCTCTGTACGAGAGAACCGAAATATATCATCTTGGCATTGCTGATAAGGTTTAAATGGTATTCCGGTATAAACTCTATATAATCGTAGGCCACCTCGGAGATGATGTCAAATTCGGGCGTACCGCTTTTATCCAGTTTGACGTTTACGCTTCCGGTCGGATGATCATCATCTATCTGTACGTCGTCCAGATTAAATCGGGCCAATTCCAGTCTGTGTAAAATCTCTTTACCCGCATCATCCGATTCTTGAAATGAAACGAACATTAAAGCCAAAATTTTTGAGATGATAGGCAAAATTAAAGGGCGCTCCGCCAAGGCGCCTGTAATCCGGAAACACATCAAACAGGATCTCACCGATTACCAGAATCACAAATGCTCCTTTCTTTTAGATGGTTTCAAGGTACTGAGCAGATCGATAATGTTCACTTTTTTTATGACGGTGTTGAATTTTGTTTTTGCCATCAAATGGCCTATCTGGTTTTTTCAACCGCCTCGGCGATCAGCCCAACCGTTTCAGGTATAAAATGAGCCAGTCCCTCTATTACACCGGCGGCGTAATTGCCATTCAACCCCCAAAAATTTCCTTGGGGTAAATACAGGCAATTCATCATGTGTTTAGCAGACAGCGCTTCAACCGCTTCTTGACGAACGTCTTCCATTGCATTTTTTACCAGAATCGCCTGCAGACCGCTGGTCAATACATCCAGGTCATTGCCACTGTCACCTGCAAATACGGTACGATCCTCGGAAAATTGTTCATGTCGCATAAGGAACTGAATGGCATGCAGCTTGTTTGCGCGGGCCGGGAGAATGTCCAACAAACCGGTGGTGCCGGTTTCATCGACACTCCAGATGATATTTGCACGGACACGCTTTTCCGCTAGGACGAGGCGAACATCATTTATCAATCGCCGATGATCAATATTTTGATCGGTGTAAAAACTCAATTTATACCGGTTCTGTTTTTCAGGTTCTTGCAGCCGTATTTCATCAATATCCTCAAAAAATTCTGCCAGCGCCTCCCAGTTTAACCCTTGCCAATCTTTGCCGATTTCATCGCTCCAGTCATCCGATAACTGCCAGTCGCCATTAATTACCCGGTAAAGGGTTGTTCCGACATCGCCGATGGCATAATCCGGCAACGGTAGATAAAATTCCTCAATCGCATCGAGGATGAGTTTCCGGTCACGCCCGCTCACATATGTCAGATAAATATTTGCGTGTTCGGAAAGGCGACGAAACACGGGACGCGCATGCGCCGATTCTTCCTGAAAGCCGTTCGGAATCAGGGTGCGATCCAGATCGCTGCATATCAATATTTTTCGTAATCCGGCCAAAAAATTCATCATGACTAATATAACAAATCGAAACAATACGTCAAATCAAGGCGTTGCGCTTTGAAACGAAAATCTATGAAGAAAAATGACATCATTTACCAGAATAACAGCAAGATTAGTGCGAGAAAGGCAATCAATAATGCGGATTGATATCGGTAATTCCACATGAATGGCAGCTTCCTTATTTCTATTGTTTCCCGGTCATAGATTTTTCGCTGCCAGGTAAAATCCCTCACTTTGTTTTCAGGAGGTGGCGGCGTCAGCAGACTAACCGCAAAAATTGCCAGGCAGCTGAGGCCGAATATGATTGCCGCAACATAAAGAAAATGAATTGCCGGCATCCACTTTGCGTCATTATCCCCCAGGAAAAAAGCAGCCGAGACAATGCCGACGATAATTCCGGCCACAGCGCCATCAGCATTTGCCCGTTTCCAGAATACACCCATGAAAAACAGGGCCACAATCGGTGGCACTATATAGGACAGGGCGCTTTGCAAATACTGCCAGAGGGTGGGAAACTTGTCAATTTGAGGCGCCCAGGCAGCCGCGGCCAGCATAAATACAAGAGTCGCTGTTCGGCCGATCCACATGAGCTGCACAGATGTTGTTTGAGGACGCAGCTTTCTAATAAAATCCATTGTTACCAGCGTCGATGCACTATTTAAGGCTGAATCGATGCTGGACATCATGGCGGCAATTAACCCAGCCAGCACGAGCCCCAAAAGACCTTTGGGTAGAAGATCGAACATGAGCATCGGAAACACGTAATTGGCTTTTTCAATATCCGGATAAAGCACCCGCGCCATCAGGCCCGGCATAATCATAATGAATAATGGCGTCGAAACCTTCAAAAAGCCGGCAAAAAGTGCCCCCCACTGACCATGTCGCAGGTTTTTAGCGCCGAGGGTCCGTTGAACGATAAACTGATTAGTTGCCCAAAAATAAAATCCCAATAAAAAGACCCCGCTGATCAGACCCGGCCAGGGTAAAAATGCATCCGTGTGCGTCTGAATAATGTGAAAGTGCTGCGCGGGGGTTACCGCCTTTACCGCTTCCCAACTCCCGATTTTTAAAAATGCCAGCACGGTTAATACCACCGAACCCGATATAAGCAGCACGGCCTGAATGGCATCGGTGTATACGACGGCTTTCAAACCACCGGCAATCGTATAGAGGCCGGAGAGAATGGCCAGGATGAGGATCGTCTGCCAGAGCGCCACTGAAGGAAAAATGAGTTGAACAACCAGTGCCCCGGCATACAGCGTCGCTGCTGTGTCCACGCCAATATTGGTGATCACGGTTAATGCGGAGAAATAGGTTCGCGAGCGCGAATCAAATCTTTTTTCCAGAAACTCCGGGAGCGTGTATATTTTAGAGCGAAGGTAGAAGGGCAAAAAGAAAATTGCGAAAATAATTAACACAACGGCTGCCATCCATTCATAACTAAAAACCGAAAACCCGGTTTCATAACCGCTGGCCGTCATACCGATCAGGCTGCTGCTTGAAATATTTGAGGCATAGAGGGAAAGACCGATTAAGGGCCATGTCAAAGATCTGCCTGCCAAAAAATAATCTTCGGCAGTTTCATGTTTCTTTGCATAACCAACACCTCTCCATATGATGAATACAAAGTAGAAGAGAACAATTATCCAATCGATCATGCTGATGGTAAAGCCAGGCATTGGATCACTTTATGCAGCAGGTTCGATACACGCTCATCCATGAAAAAAAGGGCAGTTAATCTAAACTTTCCCCGAGCGATTGACTGCCCATTAGATTTTCGAAAGGGTGTCGATTCGGATTATTTAAAGGTTTCCAGCAGTTCTGTAAACGTCCCCGGGTCTGTCGGCTGCCAGGCCAGGGGCTGATCGGCAATCGCCGGGAATTGTTTTTCTAAAGTCGGTCTTTGTTTCCGGTAAATAACGCCGACAGGGATTTTATCACCCCACTCTTGCGCTTTTTGAAAGGCATTTAGGCGGTCTTCGGCGTCGTATGGCGAATCGGCATCGATTTTGTAAACCCGTTCGGAATACCATTTGAAGGTATTGACGCGATTAAATGAAACGCATGGCTGCAAAATGTCGATCAAAGCAAATCCCTCATGCCGGATACCTGCCTTGATCAGATCCGCAAGGTGGTCAATTTCCCCTGCAAAGCCACGCGCCACAAAACTGCAATCGGAAGCGACGGCGAGCATGAGCGGGTTGCATGCCGGGCTGTGGGCGCCCCGCGGAGTTGTTTTGGTGACGAAGCCGTGTTCGCTGGTGGGTGACGCCTGGCCCTTGGTAAGGCCGTAGACCTGGTTGTTGTGCACCAGGTAGGTGATGTCGATGTTGCGGCGCATCGCATGCAGAAAATGGTTGCCCCCCTCGCCATAACCGTCGCCGTCACCGCCCTGGGCGATTACCGTTAATTTGTGATTGGCAAGCTTGATTCCAGTGGCGACCGGCAACGTTCTGCCGTGCAGCCCGTTGAAGCAATTACACCGCAAATAATGCGGCGTTTTCGGCGCCTGACCGATCCCGGATACGATTACCAGCTCATGGGGCTGTTGCTGAATATCCACCAACGCCGCTTTTAAGGCCTTCAGAATGGAAAAATTGCCACATCCCGGGCACCAGGCAATGGGATCATCACTGTGAAAGTCCTCTACTGTGATCATTGTTGTTTTCCTAAATCAGATCTTTGATCTGGTTGACAATTTCGTGAGATGTGAAAGGCCGCCCATCATATTTTAGAATCCTTCGATCAACGGACAGGCCGGTTTTTTCGCTGAAAAAGTCTGCGAATTGCCCGGTGTAGTTATTCTCTACGGCAATGATTTTAGATTTTCTCAGCGCTTTCGTCGAAAAATGATCGTGATTAAAAGGAAAAAGCTCGCTATAATGAAGCATCTGGGCCGTAGCTCCGTTTTGATTAAGCTTGTCTACAGCCTCCTTGATAACGCCATGGGTCGACCCCCAGCCCAGCAGGACGATCTCGGCTTCTCCAGCGGGATAGATTTCCGGAGGATCGATTTCCCGGCGCAATCCCTCAAATTTTTGCATGCGCTTGCGCACCATCTGATTGCGGACCGCGGCACTCTCGGTGATGTGGCCTTCTGGGGAATGTTCATCGCTGTCGGCGTAAACAACCGCCTTTGTGTTTCCCGGAAAAATACGGGGAGAGATACCGGATTCGCTGGCCGCATAGCGTTGGTATTCGTGGGGCGAAGGCAGATCCTGGTCGGTCAAAATGTAACCGCGATCAATCGCGATGTTTCGAAAATCCAATTCATCGACCGTAAAATAGGCGTCATTGAAATGCTGGTCACTTAGCACGATAACGGGGATTTGGTATTTATCTGCCAGGTTGAAGGCTTTGGACATCAGATATAACGCCTGCTCAGGGTGGCCGGGGGCCAGGACTGCTCTGGGAAAATCTCCATGACCGGCATGCAGCACAAAATTTAAATCTCCCTGTTCGGTCCGAGTGGGCAGCCCGGTTGATGGACCCGGCCGTTGGGCCACAATGATAACAACCGGAGTCTCGGTCATGCCGGCAAGGCTCAGGGCTTCGACCATTAAACAAAATCCACCGCCGGAAGTTGCCGTCATGGCCCGGGCTCCGGCAAAACTGGCACCGATGACCATGTTGATGGCCGCGATTTCATCTTCGGCCTGCTCGACAATGATATGGTATCGATCCGCCTGGGAGGCGACAAACTCCATGATGGCGGTGGCCGGCGACATGGGATAGCCGGAATAAAGTTTCAAACCTGAAGCCATTGCACCCAATGCGATGGCCTGACTGCCGGTGAGCAGCATCTTTTCACGGACCCATTTTGCAGACGGCATTTTGAAAGCGGGTTTTGCTTTCAAATTCTGCCGCACAAAGTCATATCCGGCAGTCGCACTTTTTTGATTGTTTTCTACCGTTTCAGAACCTTTCGGCTGAAACTGCTCCTGCAGGCAGTCCAACACCGGCTGTAGCCCAAAATCGATCAACGCCAAAGCTGCGCCAATTGCCACCGAATTGGCCATAATCTTGCTTTTGCCGACCGTTGAGGCAATCTGGGCAAAGGGAATGGATAAGTGGTTGGGATCATCGGAGGTGAAATCGATCTCATCCTCATCGAACAGCAGGAACCCATTGTCGGTTAAGCAGTCGATGTCGTGGCGGGCCGTTTCTTTGTCCAGAGAAATCAAAATGTCTACATTGCCTGAGGCCGCATTTACCGGGTGTTTTGAAATTCTGACTTGGTCAAAATTGTGACCACCCCGGATGCGCGATGCAAAATCCTGATTGATGAACACATAAAAGTCGTGTCGCACAAAGGTTTTGGCAATGATTGAGCTAATCGACTGAATCCCCTGGCCGGCCTCACCGCCAACTCGGATGGAAATGTCCACTTTATGACCTCTTTTTATTTTATTTACGACCGCTGATACTGCGCACTGTTGAATGATAAATAAAAAAAAAAGCCTGTCGAGTCAATCTTTCATTTTAGAGGCGTCTAAAGCTATTCAGCGTGTTCCTGGCTGGGGAACATCGTTCTTGCTTACACCCAGGTCATCGGCTTTGGCTTTTGCCCGGGCCAAATCATCTTCGTTGGCTTCGAGACCGCTCTGCTGAACATTGCGTGCGGCTTTGAACACCAGTTCGGCGAAAAGCGCAAAATGATCTGAGCCGAAGCCTCCCAGACGACGAATGCCGGACAGGGTGAAGTGGTCGCTGTGGAACACGTGGTCCAGCGGCCAACGCATGAACCAGAAGTCTGCATGAAAGGTATTGATCATGCCACGCCCGACTCGGGGGTCGAGCAACCCACTAATCTTCCTAAACAATCGGGTTGTCTCGGACCAGGCCACATCGTTGAGATCTCCAGTTACGATGACCGGAGCATCGGTTTCGGCAATACTTCTGGCCACGATGATCAGCTCAGCATCGCGCTCCGAGGATTGTTCGTTCTCAGTTGGGCTTGGCGGCGCCGGATGCAGGAAATGAACGCGGATCTTGTCTCCTGACGGCAGGCTCACCAAGGTGTGCATCGACGGTATGCCGGGCTCTACCAGGTAGTCGATTTGACTGTCCGTGAGCGGCAGTCTGGAATACACGTGCATACCATACAAATTATCAAGGGGGCACTTGATGGTGAAAGGATAGTCTGGTTCCAGTGTATCCAACCTTGCTTGCCACCATGTATCAGATTCCAGTGTGACAATAATATCCGGTTCTTTCTCGCGCACCAGTTCAATTAGGGCCTTCGCGTTATGATTTGGCGTCAGGACGTTGGCAGTCATGATCCGAATCAACCGTTGGCGATCTGCACTTTCGGCGGACTTTACCTCTACTGGGAACACGGGTGTATAAGGTATAATCCACCATGCATGGTAGACAAAACACAGCAGGGCGACGACGAGCAGGATCCATGTTGAACGGTGCGACAGATCGAGCCATATCGATTCCATCAGAAGCAGCAGCAACGAGATTACCAAAAGCTGCAGGCGCGGGAAGTCTAAAGAACGCACCCACCAGGCTTCGTGGCGCCATAAAGGCAGCAGCGTGAAGATGGTGAGAATAAGTGTTGCAACCAGGAATACGGCAAACATATTGAAGATCCATCCTTGACGGGTCTAACGACGTCTTGACTTCGGCCTAAGTTAACGGTTGCTAACAATGATAACGCAGATTAGATTTTGATCCGGCGCGGCTAAAATTGCAGGTTTCAAATAAATATCGCAAGGCTTTTTGAGCATGATATTGCTGTGGATATTCAAGCGAAATCTGTAATTTCAGGAATTGGGGTGCCGTTCGGATAGGATTTTGGGATGAGATTCTGAATGTGGCCATTGCCTAGTCTTTTTCATCTTCAAATTCTTTTTTGATTTTCTGGGAGCGTTCCAGGTAGTATTTTAATTTCTTCTGAACCGCGCCGTACACGGTTCCTGCCGGATAAATTCCCTTCTTGTTGGGTTTGCCGGCCGGGACACCGGTCAGGATCTCGATGCCTTCTTCAACCGAGGAGACCCGATAAATGCGGAATTTTTTTTGTTTGACGGCGTCGATCACTTCTTTTTTGAGCATCAAATTCTGGGTGTTGGCAGACGGAATCATGACGCCCTGCTGGCCGTTCATGCCTTTTTCTTTGCAAACTTCAAAAAATCCCTCCACTTTCTGGTTGACATCCCCGATGGCCTGTATTTTTCCTTTCTGGTTCACCGATCCGGTAACGGCAATTCCCTGCTTGATGGGCAGATCCGCCAGGCTGGAGAGAATGGCATACAGCTCAGTCGATGATGCGCTGTCGCCGTCGATGCCGAAATAACTTTGCTCGAAGGTGATGCTGATCGACAGGCTGAGGGGGTAATGCTGGGCAAACGTTCTTCCCAGATATCCGGATAGAATCAGAACGCCTTTATCATGCGTGCTGCCGCTGAGATCTGCTTCCCTTTCAATATTTACAACGCCCTGCTTTCCCATATAGGTTTCGGCCGTGATCCGCGCCGGCCGGCCAAAGGAGAGTTCGCCGATCTGGTAAACCGCCATCGCCGATCTGGTAAACCGCCAGGGCATTGACCTGCCCGATCACCCCGCCGCTCACATCGATCATGATGCTGTTATCCAGATAGGATTCATGCATTTTTTGTTCGTATAGATTGTGGCGGAAGCGATGATCGTTAAAGGCTTTGACGACGTATTTGTCCGTCACCTGGCGGGCGTTGCTCTTGCGGGCCCAGTAATCCGCCTCTTTGAGGATCCCCAGGATGGGACCAAATCGAATGGAAAGCTTATGTTTGTTCGAAACATATTTTTCGCCGTACTCCACGATAGCGGCGATGCCTTTGGGTGTGAAGGGCAGCAATTTTTCCTCCCGGCAAACGCGGGCAATAAAACGGGCATATTGCTGGATCGTGCGCGGGGTTCGATCCACTTCCGAATCAAAATCTGCTCGAACTTTAAATATTTTGTTAAATCGGGGATCTTCGTCCTGAATAAGCTCAAAGATTTCATAGCTGCCCAGCAGGATCACTTTGACGTCCAGCGGAATGGGTTCCGGTTTGAGTGAGGTGGTGCCAAAACCGGTTTCTTCCGGGATATCTTCAATTTGCAGGCATTTGGTTCGCAGCGTTCTCTTGAGGGCGTCCCAGACATAGGGATTCATGAGAACGGAATCGATTTCCATAATCAGAAATCCGCCGTTGGCGTTCAGCAGGGAACCGGCCTGCACCATGGTAAAATCCGTGTTGACGGTTCCCATGAAAGCGCGCTTTTCGATACGGCCGAAGACGTTGTAATACGTTGGATTGGCTTCAAAAATAACCGGCGCGCCTTTTGTTGACTCGTTATCGACCATTACGTTGACTTTATATTGCTGAAAAGACGCTTCCGCGTTACGGGGCGCCGGGCTCTCCGCCTGCTGTTCGGTCTTGTTCGCCGGGATAAACACGTTGAAATTTTCAACGATATGCTCCTGAACGCTGTTGAGGTGCTCAACAATCGCGCCAATGGCCTTAAATTCTTTTCTGATCGGATCGAGTCGTTTTTTTACCACCGACAAGGCGTACTCATCCATCAGCTTTTCAATACTGGCGTGCAGGGCCAGATTGTTTTTATCCATTTCCACAGCGGTGGCTTCGATTTTGGCCTGAATCGACCGCAAATTATCTTCGATTTTTATTTTGACATTGTCCGGCAGGGAATTGAACTCTTCCGGTGTAAGCGGCTGCCCGTTAACCACCGGGATCGTTTGGAAATCGGTTTCGGTTTGCTCGATATACAGATTTTTTTTGGCGGCATAAGCTTGAAGCCTGTCATACAGATTATTGAGCTTTTCAGAATGTTTGTTTTTAACTTTGGTTAAATTTTTTAAATAGGCGTCATCTTCAAATATAGCGGGCAGCTCTTTTTTCAACCCTTCGACGGCCCGGTTCATTTTTTTTCTGAATTGAATGGCTTTACCCGGTGATACCGCGATGGCTTTGGGGCGAAATTCATCTTTGAAATTATTGACGAGGCATAGGTCAAGGGGTGTCGGCAGATTTTTTGCGTGTTTGCTGACCAGATCTCTGACAATCGTCGATTTGCCGGTGCTGGCCAGTCCGGTGACAAAGATATTGTAGCCGGGGTCCTGCATGTTCAAACCAAAGTCAATTGCATCGACAGCACGCTCCTGACCGATCACCGTATCCAGCGGCTTGACTTCAGATGTATTTTTGAACTTGAAGATCTTCGGATCGCAAGTGAGTCTTAAATCCGATACGTTCAGCTCAAATTTCTTCGCCATATATTCTCCTGTTCGGTTGGTCCGCCGTAGGCGGATTGAGTCCGTTGAGCCCGTCAAAACGAAAAAGTCTGATTTTATTTTTGAACCGGCCAACGGGCCAACCGGCAACGCGCTCAACCTTAACAGTATAGCAGGGCAAAGCCTATTTTACAATTCTTGTCAGCGCTGCATAGTGCTGCGGTTGCCTGTCGGCCAGAACATTATTGAAGGGGTTAAAAGATTTGTCGCGTGTTTGTGAGGGGTAAATTTCGGCCAGCAGGACTTCATCTTTCTCCTCTCCAGCTGCTTTTATTTCCTGGCCGTTAAAATCATAAATGGCAGAATTGCCTTTAAAACTCAATGCTTCGCCTTTTCTTTTTTCCACACCGGCTCGATTGGCCACCGCCAAATAGACATTGTTTTCGATCGCACGGGCCGGCATTACCCGGCGCCAGGCTTCGGTGACCAGATTGGCCGGGCAGACAATCAGATCGGCGCCCAGCAGGGTCAGCACCCGGGCCGATTCCGGAAAACGCCAGTCGTAGCAGACCATCGGTCCGATACGGACATCCCGCTTTTTATCCTCAACGACAAAAAAGCCGGTGTCGCCCGGGTCAAAGCAAGCGGTTTCTTTGTAAAAGAGGTGCGTTTTGCGATAAACATACGGATTTTTTACATCCGGAACCACGACCAGACATGAGTTGTAAAGATGCTTTTGATGACGCTCGGCAAAACCGGCCACCACCACCGCATTTTTATCGCGGGCCATATCCCGGAAGAATTCGCCGCTGGGCCCGCCAACGGTTTCGGCGGCTTTGGCGGCCTCGGCGCGGGATAGAAAAAAATACCCGGTGGTGCACAGTTCCGGAAACACAATGATATCGGCGGTGACATCTTCGACCAGTTCCTGCATGCGGCAAAGGTTTTTTCCCTTCTCTCCGAATCCGGGGGTGAACTGGACAACGGCCAGGGTTAGTGGTTTCATCGTCGTCATCTTCCTCCTTCTGGTTCAAGGTTCAGGGGCTCAATCATTTGTTCGATTCGTTTTATTTGTTTCGTTGGTTTAATGGGTTGGGTTAAACTGAACCAATTGAACAAATTAAACCAATCAAACCAATGAAACAGGGGATAACACCTACCAGCTGCCTGACACCCGACACTTGAAACCTATTTTAGCGCCCTTTAAGGTATTTCGCAAAACACCTGGCCGTATGGGATTTGGCCCTATATTTTAAAAGCGCCTGCGGAGATCCGGTCACCATCACGCGACCGCCGTCATCACCGCCTTCAGGGCCCAGATCGATAATATAATCGGCTTCCTTGATTATTTCCATGTTGTGTTCAATAACCGCCACGGTATTGCCTTCATCAACGAGTGCCTGGAGAACGCTGATCAGTCGCTGAATATCGGCCAGGTGTAATCCGGTCGTTGGCTCATCCAATACATACAGGGTATGACCGTTTGTTCGTTTAACGAGCTGCTTTGCCAGTTTAATGCGCTGGGCCTCACCACCGGACAGGGTGGGGCTGGGTTGTCCCAGGCATAGATATCCCAGCCCGACATCGCAGACGAATTGCACGGCGCGCCGGATCACCGGCACGGCCGAAAAAAAACGTGCGGCCTCCGCAAATGTCATTTCCAGAACATCGGCGATATTCTTTCCTTTGTACTGGACCGCTAAGGTTTCTGTGTTGTAGCGTTTGCCGCGGCAGATTTCACAGGGCACGTAGACATCCGGTAAAAAGCTCATTTCGACCCTGGGCCGCCCCTGGCCGTTGCAGGCATCGCAGCGGCCTTCGGCCACATTGAAAGAAAAGCGGCCGGGTTTATAACCCCGGGCTCTGGCAGACGGCGTCATGGCGTACAATTTGCGGATGTCGCCCAAAAATCCGACGTAGGATGCCGGAACCGAGCGCGGTGTGCGGCCGATGGGGCTGTGATCGACTTCCAAGACCCGCTGAAGATGGTTCCAGCCTTTAATGTCTTTGCATGCGCCAGCCGGATATTGCTTTTTCGACAAGCGGTTGCGTAATCCTTTATACAGGGTTTCCTTCAACAGGGAAGATTTTCCCGAGCCCGAAACACCGGTAACACAAATCAGGCGGCCCAGTGGGAAATCCACGCGGATATTTTTCAGGTTGTTGGTCGTTGCACCCTGAACCCTCAGGTGCTTTGTATTCTCGCAGGATCTGATTGGGGATACAATTTTTCTGGGCTGCCCATCAAGCAGTGCGCCGGTAATCGAAGATTTGACTTTTTTCAGATCAGCCAGTGTGCCGTTGGCGACAACGCGCCCGCCGTCCTGGCCGGCCCCGGGCCCCAGGTCGATAATCGTATCTGCTGCGCGAATGGTTTCCTCGTCGTGCTCGACAACCAGGATGCTGTTGCCGCGATCCCGCAGGGTTTGCAGGGCATCAATCAGGATACGGTTGTCGCGGGCATGCAGCCCGATGGTGGGTTCGTCGAGAATATAGCAAACGCCGGTAAGATTGGAACCCAGCTGAGCCGCGAGGCGAACCCGCTGGGCCTCGCCTCCGGACAGCGTATCGCCGCTGCGTGCCAGAGAAAGATAAGACAGACCCAGCTGATTCAACAAAGACAGGCGGCTCAATATTTCGGCAACAACCGGTTCGGCAACGGGTTTTTGCCGGGTACTGAATTTGAATTTCTTGATGACCGCAAACATATCGCGCGCCGGCCGCTGCACCAGGTCCCAGATGGAATGCCCGCCGACTTTTACCGCCAAAGCCTGGGGTTTGAGGCGACTGCCGCCGCAATAATCGCAAACCGTGGTTTCGACAGGTTCTCCATCTTCAGCTTCCGTATCACCGATCACGCCTAATCCGCCGCAATGGGTGCAGGCGCCCTGTTTGCTGTTAAAAGAGAACAGGCGAGGATCCAGCTGCTCCAGACCGATACCGCAGGTCGGGCAGATACCGGAAAGGCTGAAAATCTCTTCGTTGCCGCGGCGATCCATGAGGATCAGGCTGCCGTTACCCGCTTTCAGGGCTTCAGTGACCAGCTGGTCGAGATTTTTCGATGGCAGGTGTCCGATGACCAGCTCGATCGTATGCTCGTGGTAACGGCTCAGGGCCAGGCCTTCTGAAAGCGCAACCATTTTGCCGTCGATGCGGACTTTTTTAAATCCTTTTTTCAGCGCCTGGGCAAGCACTTCTTTATGAAATCCTTTGCGCCCGAAAACCTTGGTTGCCAGCACAGTGGCCCCTTTTTTCGAATAGCGTTTGCGGATCTGTTTGACGATGGCCGCCCGGGTTTGGGCGGTCAGCCGGCGCCCGCATCCCGTACAATGCTGGCTGCCCAGTTTGCTGAATAACAGCCTGAGGAAATGATAAATTTCGGTGAGGGTCGCCACCGTGGATCGTCTGCTGGAATGGCTGATGCGCTGTTCAATGGCCACCGTCGGCGCCAGGCCCGTAACCAGATCGACATCCGGCCGTTCCAGGATTTTCATGTACTGACGAACGTAGGGAGCCAGGCTTTCCAGGTACCGGCGCTGGCCTTCTGCAAAAAGAATGTCAAAGGCCAGGGTGGATTTGCCAGATCCGGATACGCCGGTCAGCACGACCAGTTCATTCTGGGGAACGGCCAGATCGATGTCTTTTAGATTGTGTTCCCGGGCGCCTTTCAATGCAATGGTGCCGGACGGCTGCATAGGCGAAAAGCCGGAAACGGTTTCGGCAACCCCGTCTGGCCCCGATTTTTTTCTTTTCAGACGCCCGCTTCCATCCAGGTATGCTTTTAAAAATCGCCCGGTGTGAGATATATTTTTTTGAGCGATTTTTTCGGGAGGCCCGCTGACAATCACCCGGCCACCGTTGTCGCCGCCTTCAGGCCCCAGGTCGATGACCCAGTCCGCGGTCTTAATGACATCCATGTTGTGTTCGATGACCAAAACCGTATTTCCGCCAGCGACCAGTTGCTGCAGGGCCGTCAGCAGTTTGCCGATGTCGTCGAAATGCAGGCCGGTAGTGGGCTCATCAAAGATAAACAGTCTGCGGGAGGCCCCGTGGCCGTTCAGCTTTACGTGGCGAGAAAGTTTCAGGCGCTGGGCTTCACCGCCGGACAGCGTATTGATCGGCTGGCCCAGGCGAATGTAGCCAAGGCCGACATCCGCCAGCGGCTTTAGAGCGGCGATGATTTTTGGATGATCCTGGAAAAATTCAAGGGCCTGATTGACGGTCAGGTTCAAAAGGTCATGTATGTTTTTGCCCTGATAGGCGATTTCCAATACGGTTTCTTTAAAGCGTGTGCCCTTGCAATCGGGGCACGTGATGTAGACATCAGAAAGAAACTGCATTTCAACCTTTTCAAATCCGTCTCCTTTGCAGGTCTCACAGCGCCCGGCGGCAACATTGAATGAAAAATAACCCGGCCCGAAGTTTTTGGCCCTGGCGGCATCGGTCTGCGCCAGCAGCTTTCGGATAGGATCCAGGGCTTTGGTGTAGGTCAGGGCATTGGCTCTGGGCGTTCGACCGATGGAACGCTGATCCACCAGGACGACATCATCGATGTTATGGAGCCCTGTGATTTTTTTGTGCTGGCCGGGTCGGTCCTGGGGATTGCCCAGCGCTCGTTTGGCCGCTTTAAAAAGAATCTCCTCGGCCAGGGTGGATTTGCCCGATCCGGATACGCCCGTGAGACAGACAAACAATCCCAGGGGAATGCGTACATCAATGTCTTTCAAATTATTTTCGGCCGCCTTTTTTATCACAACCCATCGGTCTTTTTGAGGCCGGCGCCGTGTTTCTCTAACGGGAATCCGGCGTTCGCCTTTTAAATATTGGCCGGTCAGGGAGCCATTGACATTTGCGGTGGGGCCAAAATACATGATTTCGCCGCCGCTTTCGCCGGCCCGGGGCCCGAGGTCCAGCAGAAAATCGCTTTCACGTATTATTTCGGGGTCATGCTCCACGACCACCACAGTATTGGACAGATTGCGCAGCCCTTTTAAAATACGAATCAGCCGGTGATTGTCACGCGGATGAAGCCCGATGCTGGGTTCATCCAGCACATAAAGCGTATTGACCAAAGAAGATCCCAGGGACGAGGCCAGTGCCACCCGCTGGACTTCACCACCGGACAGGGTGCGCGATTGCCGGTCAAGGGTCAGGTAGCCCAGGCCGACATCTCTTAAATAGGCCAGGCGGTTGCGGACCTCCTCCAGAACCAGCAGTCCGGCTTCATCCCGGGCCGGAATCTTCAGCGTTTTGAAAAAATCAAGGGCCTGATCGACATTGCCCCGGTAAACCTGGGCGATCGTGCGGCCGGCCAGTTGATAAAGCAGGGATTCGTCTTTGAAGCGGGTGCCGTCACAATCCGGGCAGATGTCATAGCTGCGGTAGCGCGAAAGAAATACCCGCACCGGCATTTTATAGGTTCTGGTTTCAAGCCAGCGGAAAAAACCGTGGATGCCGTAATAGTTCGAAGTGCCCTCGATGATCGCCTTTTTGTGCGCCGCCTTCAAGCGATGAAAAGGGATCTGCAGCGGAATCCGGCGGCGCCGGCAAAAATCCATCAGATCATCAAACTCCATGCGCCCGTCTTCCCTCGCCCCGAAGGGTTTGATGGCGCCGTCTTCCAGTGAACGCGAGGGATCCGGAATAATCAAATCCAGATCGATACCGATGGTGCGGCCGAATCCCCGGCAGGTATCGCAGGCGCCCAGCGGGCTGTTAAACGAGAATAGGTTCGGCAATGGCGTATTGTAGTCGATTTTGCAAGCGGCGCAGGCCAGTTGATTGCTGAAGGATTGGCGGCCGTGCGGCGGGATCCAGACATCCAGCCTTCCGCCGCCGAAGCGGTAGGCCAATTCGAGTGAGTCCAGGATACGCTCGCGCTCTTTTGACTGCAGGATAACGCGGTCGACCAGAACCGGAATTTCTTCTTCTGTTTCAGCGGGCTGCCATTCTTCCAGATGGGTGATCTGGTCGTCGAGGTAAAGCCGGTCAAAGCCCATCTGCATGAGGATCTTGCGAACTTCTGGCGCCGGTGCGGCTTCGAGCCGATACGGAAAGGTGATCATCAGCCGGGTTCCGGCTGGCTTTTTTCTCAGGAAATCCCACACGTGAGCCGGTGTCTCGGGTATCACCGGTTGGTCGCACGCTCTGCAGTGGAGCTGTCCCAGACGGGCGTATAACAGTTTGACATAATCCGTAATTTCGGTCATGGTGCCGACGGTTGACCTCGAGGTTCGAACCGGATCTTTGCGGTCGATGGCAATGGCCGGCGGGATGCCTTCGATTTTATCCACCTGAGGCCGATCCATGCGGTCCATGAACTGGCGGGCATAGGGTGAAAACGTTTCCACGTAGCGGCGCTGCCCTTCGGCATAGAGCGTATCAAAGGCCAGGGAGGATTTTCCGGAACCGCTGACGCCGGTTACCACCGTGATGCGATTCAGCGGGATTTCGATATCAAGGTTTTTCAGATTATGCTGTCGGGCACCTTTGACCCGAATCGACTGTGTTTTCATTTTTTTAAATACTGAAGGTTGTTTGAGGTCCAAGCCCTAGGTTCAAGGGCAAGGCGCAGGCCGATCGAGAAAGCGCAGCATACATGGGTATGTGAGCATTTGTCGGAGGCCTGCAACGCAGCCATTGGGCCTTAGATGGGGTTTTGATACCGCTTCTATTCTTCGACAATGATGGCGCCGGGCGCACATTCAGCAGCGGCCTGTCGAACCAGATCCTGCAGATGTTCGGGGACTTCATCGACTTTTATTCGTGCCTGCAATTGATCTGCGTCGTAATCGAAGACTTCCGGACAAAGTTTGTTGCAATTGCGATCACCCATACACAAATCATAATCAATTTTAACTTTCATTTTTGTACCTCCCGTAAAAGGGTGCCGAAATTTTTTAAAAATCATCTGAAAATTTTTTGAAATAGGGTGGAAATTTTTTTATTCGAGATTAGTTTACTAAGATAGTTATTGAATAGATCGGTGACAAGAAGCGATTTGAAAAAGGTTGAAGTCAGAACGTGTTCGGCTGCTAACCAGTTAATATTCTTGCAGTCTTCATCCCAACAGGCTCAATCCGTCTATAGCAGGCCACTAGATCGGTGTGACATGTACAGAACGAGTCTTGCGCAATATTTTTAAAATCGCTGATAGAATCGAGGACTTTATCAATATGCCAGGACGAGTTTCAATAAAAAAATGACACCCATGCGAAAAACTGTTTGCTGTTGCGCTTTGATAATAATCACTTTTTTGTTTCAGGTCGCTTCGGCCCCGGGCGCAGAGCCACTCACCAAAATTCAGGTTCCGCATAGTCTTTCGCCGGGCCTGATGCATCTTTTGGATCTGGCGGAACCGGAGAAGCAACCCTCATTTCAACCCGAAAAAATCAGAAAACTGCTGGCATTTGTGGAAACGCCCAAAGACCCGGATGTCCTGTACTTTGCGGACCCCAAACTCGGATCCCCGTCAGCCTACTTCGATTTTGATATCCAGCAACGCTTTGACCATATGCTTAAATATGGGTTTAATCCAAAGGTGCCCTTCCATTTGACGACCCCTTCCTCTATCCGGTTGTCGCACTGGAAGCAGGTGCAGGGTTTGGGCGGCCAATTGCCGGTGCTGTGGAAGATGATCGATGAAATGGAGGCGCCGATCCTAGTCAAAGGGCTCGAATTTGTCGAAAACACACCGGATATCTTTTCGGGTGCTTATTACAGTTATCATTTGTATCGCACCCTCATAATGTTTAAAGCCAACAATCGTAAGGTGATCATATCGATATCCAAACAAAAGGGTAAATCCGATGTGGGCAAGAAAGGTTATGTGCTGGGCTCGGACGATAATTGGGATTATTTTTATTCCGGCAAGCCGGGTTTGACGAAGCCCGGGCTGGGCTGGGTGCGGTCCCACATGTATGATTCATATGGCATTAACATATATTACGAAATTGACCCTTCTACACCCCTGCTGCGCTGTGCGGCATTTAAATGGATCAGGGCAGGCTGGTCCAAAATCAACGTCGTTCAAAAACACCATATTTACAGCGGCATAAAACGTTTTGCGAAATCCTTTAAGCAGATAATGGAATATCCATCCCTGCCGGGCATCAACGCGTTTGGCGACGCTTTTTCCAAAATAAAGGCCCTGTCGACAGACGAGCTTAAAGAAAGAATCAAAATCTATCTCAATATCCTGGAAAATCGATACGGCCGCAATTATCGGCCGCCCGGCGCCTGGTCCCCCCGAGTATTTAAAGACAGAAGCCCGTGGTTTCAGATGTCGACGGAAGCCATGCAGTCGGTATTGATGGTGGAATATATGAAACATGCCATGGGAAAAAGTGATGCGAATGTGGTTGCGGCGCTATTGGCCTACTTGAAATGAAAATGACTCAGTCACCGGTGGTAATCATTTCAGGAGCATCGCGCGGGGTGGGGGCGGCTGCCGCCCGGTGGCTGACAAGCACCGGATCGGCTGCTTATTATCATAACCTCTGCGACCGCAGTTTGATCGTCGTGCCATCGGTCGGCGATGCGACTTCAATCAAATCGGTTTTCAAAGTCGCTTTTTGTTTGTCCGGATGCATTTGGAATATTTAGTTTTACCCGATTGATCCCAATGCCGACCCCAAATTTCAAAAGATCAGATCAATCCGCACCTAATTCAGCAAAATTTTGAAATCCGATAACTTTTATGGTAATTAAACAGGTCAGTACAACCATCGTTTCTCAGGAGTCATTTTGGCGCTTTACCCATGGCATATCATCATCCTCGCTTCTTTTGGCGCCATCGCAACATTGCTGATCGTCGGGTTGCTCCTACAGCGATCGCGACACGGCCGGGCGAAAGCGGCATTGCGCGCCAGCGACGAGCGATATCTTTTGGCCCTGGCAGGATCCACCGACGGCCTCTGGGACTGGGACCTGCTGTCGAAAACCGTCTTTTACTCGGATCGTTTCAGAGAAATCCTGGGGTATTCGTCCGAGGAGTTTACGGGCACAATAGATTCTTTCCGCAGCCGACTGCACCCGGAGGACACCGAGGCCATCTGGGCCGCGATCGAACGCCATCTTAAAGAGCGTGTTCCATACAAGGTCGAATACCGCCTTCGAACAAAATCCGGGGAGTACCTGTGGTTCCTCGCGCGTGGCCAGGCAATCTGGAATACCGAGGGAAAAGCCATACGGATGTCCGGCTCTATTCAGGATATTACCGAGCGCAAGCAGGCCGAGCT
>WOR8_10000617_pt1 | contig 37560 bp, 28 predicted proteins | sample DeeMarSeWOR38_10_FD_19890 | JGI IMG/M metagenome (IMG submission 19890) | reverse complement strand
CAAAAGCCAGGCGGCTTTTAGTAAGTATTTAAAACTATTTAGATTATCACCTTCCTAAGAGCTAATTTGTTGCAAGTACAAATTATAAAAAGAATTAGACCAATTCAGCAGGCGATTTGAAATTTCCAGATGCTGTGATCTGATGCGGGAAATTACGAGATCATGGGAACGTTTCATTTGTTTATAATCCCTGGACATAGAATTTGGAATCTGCCGATATCCTACAAGGATTTTCCTGACGACAGCGAAGTCAAACTGTTCACTGATTCGCAAATTTAGGTCCCAATCTTCACATCCCTGAGCGTTTTGACTATAGAATTCCTGTACATAGCCGCCTATTGGTTCAATACACTTTCTTCGGATTAGAGCTGAGCTACCACAGCCCACGATGTTGCCAATGAAAAGCTCCGCGAAAACATCGCCCTCGTACCTTGCTGTTGTGCCTAGCCCGATTAACCTTGATTGCGCATCTATTCTGGCAATCCAGGTATAAACTAAGCCAATATTCGGACCATTGTTTCTCATCACCTGTATCTGACTGGAGATTTTATCCGGATACCAGATATCGTCAGCATCCAATGGTGCGATGAACTCACCGTGGGATTGACGAATCCCCGTGTTGCGTGCGGCGGCAACACCGGAATTTTCTTGCCGGACAAGTTTAACTCTGCGATCTTTTGTAATAAAGCGGTTGACGACTTTCACAGTATTGTCGGTGGACCCGTCATCTACAACGATAATCTCCAGCTCCGGGTAGCTCTGACTGATGGCGGACTCAATTGTTTCGCCGATGAATTTTTCGGCGTTAAATGCCGGAACAATAACGGACACTAAAGATTTTCTGATTTGATGAAGGGTCATAGGCCAAGCTAATATGATCTGATGATAATAATCGAATGCACAACTTTAACGTTAATAATTGATTATAGACTCATTCATTTTTTGTCAACAAAGATATTAATTTCAGTTGCTTATATGTAATTTATTGCCTTTCGCTGTGAAAACTATTTCCTTTATTATGCAAGGAATTTTTCCAATAAACAGTTTGACAGCAATTTTAATCATCTCTTCGTCTGGGTCAATGAACAAGGGGTCATTGCAGCATTCAAATGACTGTTAATATCTATGGGCATCTCATTTCACAAAGTTATCTGCAGGCCGTAAATACGCTTGATGAAAATCCACCCAAATGCACCCAATTCGCACCCGCCAAAAATGAAAAGGCTGTAACCCATATGGATCACAGCTCTTTCTCATCTGTGGTGGCGATGCAGGGACTTGAACCCCGGACACTGCGGATATGAGCCGCATGCTCTGACCACCTGAGCTACATCGCCACAAATACAAGCCGCCTGCCGGTCATTAAGTTTCATGCGGAACTCAGGTATTAACAACCTGCTTTTCACAAGTCAAGATGAAAATCAAGCTTATGAGTGCCTGAATACGTTTGACGCGAGGATACTCCGTGGGATGATATAGATAGGATAGATCTCCGCTTCACCGCCGACAATACATTTCACCGACGATAATACATAATAATCAGACATGGCAACCGGACAAATTCCGCAAGAGGCACTCTAGGCCCGCAATCAGGAAGAGGATCCAGCTACTTCCACGGTATATTCATCCAGATTGGGCGGCAGTTTACTGAAGACGAGTACAAATGGAAGCGTCTTGCCGGTCTTGATGTCGATATTTGATCGGTTGTCGCCGAAGCGGTTTTGCAGCCGCTTGTTGATGGCGGCCATATCCAGCCGTTCAAGGTCAGCGTCGCTAAGCATATTACCGCCGTAAACGGTGGCTGTTTTGGCCACTGCTTTGCCTTTGCCGTAAAGCTTTCCGGTGATTTTGATATAGCTTCGGGGATGATCATACTCATTGCGGACCTGACCCACAATCACAAAAATATCGCCCGCCGAGGTATTTTGAATAAACTTATGCGTGATCGTTTTTCCCATAGGCGTGATCTTCAGATTACCGGCGACATCCTTGACTTCGGTTTTCTTCAAACTGCTGAGATAGGGAATTTTAACATCACTAAGATAGGGAATCTCAAGATCGCTGACAAAGGGTATCTTAATGCCCAGATTCTGGGTCACAATATACCCGACAAGACAGAGTACCAGAAGAAGCAAAGCAACCAGAGCAGGTTTGCGGGAACGCTTCTTCTTGACCGGCGCCGGAATACCGGCTTCCGGCTGATCGAATGTCTCCGTATCACCTCGCAAATCGCGGGTTGCGGTGAATTCATCAGAGGCAAAATCCTCCTCGGAGGCATCCAGATCACTGTCGGCCTCCAGTTCTTCGTCGATCAGCGTAACGCCCGCCTGGGTTGCCCCGAATTGCAGCGTTTCCTCATCGGAGCCCAAAAGATTAAATTCAAGATCATCTTCAGCGGGTTCGGAAATGTCCAGGGCGCTTTCCGTTTCCACCATGTCATCGTCCAGATCCAGATTCAATTCGAGTTCCGGCTCCTTGGGTTGAGCCGCTTCATCCATCACCGCCTCTAAGTCAAGCTCCAGGGGCTCTTCAGCGCCTGGTTCAGCTGAAGCGGCATCTCCACTTTCTTCCAGCATCTTCTCAATATCCAAAAATTCCGCCGCATCCGACTGGGGCTGTTCCTCGGAAGACGTACTGGCTTCGACCGCACCTTCCGTCTCAAGATCAAGCTCCAGGTCCAGTTCATCCGTGCTTTCAGCCGTCGGGGCCTCATCGGGTTCAAGCATTTTTTCCAGATCCGGTATATCCAGCTGATCGGACTTCTCCGCCGTTTCAACCGCTGCGGTTTCAACCGCGCCCTCATCAACCTCAAAATCGAGCTCCAGTTCCTCACCGACTTCTTCAACCGGAGCAGCGTCTGCCGTAGTTTCGTCTGACTCCATAAGACCTTCTAATTCCGACAGATCCAATTCGTCGATCCCCTCCAAATCTGCGGGTGACTCTAATGCCGGTTCTTCAGCGGTCGGTTCCGCTTCCAAATCAAGATCCAGGTCCAGCTCATCCGAGCCCTCAGCGCTGATATCCGCCTGAGCGGGTTCTTCTTCAGGTTCGAGAGCATCATCCAGATCCGAAAGCGCCAGTTCGGCATCATCGGACGCCTCAGAGGTCTCAAATTCCACTTCCATATCAGTAGTAGAATCGACCAGGTCTTCCAGATCCGACAGGTCCAGATCTTCGTCCCCATCGTCCGCGGCTACCGCTTCGGCCACGGCGGGTTCCGCTTCTTCGGCATCCAGTTCAAAGTCCGTACCGGCATCATCAGAGGTCTCGACCGTCACATCCGTCAGATCCATATCCTCCTCGGAATCGACCAGGTCTTCCAGATCCGACAAATCCAGCGCATCGGTCTCATCTTCCGCAGTTACCGCCTCCGCCACGGCAGGTTCCGCTTCTTCATCATCCGGTTCCAGGTCTAAATCCAGATCCGCTTCTTCCGCAGCCAGATCGGTTTCTTCGGTTTCGTCTAAATCGTCCAGATCCATTTCCAAATCCGCCATGTCGGTATCGGCGGTTTCGACATGATCCGGTTCGGATTCATCTTCTTCCGCAAGGCTTTCACCTTCCAGATCAAAATCCAGTTCTTCTTCGTCAAGGGCCCCGGTTTCTTCGGCCATCACGTGTTCATCCTCGTCCAGATCCATATCAAGCTCAAGCGCTTCGGAGACTTCTTCATCCGCCTCTTCAAAAGGCGACTCGTCATCATCAAAATCCATCATGTCATCTAATTCCGGCAATTCTTCATCGTCGCTGTCTTCAATTGCCAGATCGTCAGTTTCTTCATCAAAATCCAGATCCGCTCCTGAGTCATCATCCAAATCAAAGTCAAGATCCTCGAGGTCTTCACCAATATCAGCAGCAGACGTGTCCGGATAAACAACAAAAACGCTGCTGCATTTTGAACAGCGGACTTTCGATCCGTCTGCCTTTATCAGGTCATCGCCAACATTAAAACTTGATTCACACTCATTACAGGTAACTATCATCTCGTACCCCACTGGTTTTAAATTTTAATTTGGGTGAAATTTTTCGCGCTAGAATCGTTATTGAATTACCGAATACATCCCTGGGCAAGGCCGGAATCAGGTCAGGCATAATTATAACTCATCTCAAAAATGTCTTTTGGCTCAATATCTTTGTTGGTGCCTCGTTTCAAATCCTCAACATACAACAGTATGCCTCCGGTTTAAAACTCGGCCCCGCCGCGATCTTGAACCAAAATCCTATTTTTCAGATAGGTTCTAAAAAAAATCTCGTTTAGACACATCGTGAAACGAGTGACATTATTAAGAACCCATCTCAAAAATGCGTCTAAGTGCCCATAGCTGCGTTGCAAACCGATTCAAAATAAACGCTCATCCCGCCCCGGCGGGACTCCGCTTTCGAATCGGTTTGCACCTTGCTCTGGACCCTGATCCACATTTTTCAGATGGGTTCTAGTATTTATACTAAAATTACCGTAAATACGCGAATTTGTCAAATATTTTTATTCCTTACAAACCTGTCTCGGCCAGTTTCTCGATGAGATTTCGCTGCTCTTTTGTCAACTTTTTCGGCAATTTGATTTGGATCTTTACATAGAGATCCCCCTTATTGTTGCCTTTCATATGCGGGAGCCCGTGACCGGACATGCGCATTTTGGTCCCGGGCTTCGTTCCGGGTGGTATTTTAAGGCTGAGTTTTTTATTCTCAAGCGTGGGCACGGATATACGGGTTCCCAATAGGGCTTCACTTAACTTCAGCTCGTGGTTCATATGCAGATCATAGTCTTCACGGCTATATACGGGATCACCGAGCAACTTCGCCTGAATGAAAAGATCCCCTGCCGGGCCGCCGAGCGGACTTGGATTTCCTTTGCCGGCCAGACGTAATTTTTTGCCGGTGATCATGCCCTTTGGAATTTTAACGGTAATTTTTTCGGAATGACCCTGATGCTGCAGGCTGATGGTTTTGTCGACCCCGGTGGCGATCTCCCTCAATGTCAATGGAAGTTCGTATACCAGGTCGGACCCTTTCATGCGGGCCTGTTGCTGCCCGGGTTGTGAGCCAAACGGCGATCCGCCCCCAAAGTTAAAGCGCATACCACTGCCACGACCACGACCTGAAAAGATATCGCTGCCGAATCCAAATTCACGGAAAATATCGCCGAAATCAAATCCTCTGAAAATGTCTTCCTGGGAGAACCGCTGTCGAAAGCCTTCAGAACCGAAAGTGTCATACTCTTTGCGCTTTTCTTTATCACTCAGCACCGCATAGGCTTCACTGATTTTTTTAAACTTTTCTTCGGCGGCTTTATCGCCTTTGGTATGATCCGGATGATATTTCATGGCCAGCTTGCGGTAGGCCTTTTTGATTTCCTCCCCCGAAGCGGATTTTTTTACGCCGAGTATTTGATAATAATCTTCAGACATGGTCAAACATCCTATCTTGGGTCTGGTACGGATAAATTTATAAACAAATGAAAATTAAACCAATTTCTCGTCTAGGATAAGTTGTTCGCAGGAAGGTGTCAAGGGTTCAAAGGTTCGGGGTTCAAGGGTTCATTTAGGTGCAAACTGTCAGTTGTTTGTTGTCAGTGGTCAGGGGACAGAAGTCAGATGTCAGATGACAGATAGTAAAAACATGAGGATGAGACTTTTTGTCTGTCCTCTGTTTTCTGTTCTCTGTTGACTGATCTATGGACCCGCTTACCGGCCCGACCCCTTGATGGCGACCATCAGCACCGATACGGCCGAAGGTGTCATTCCGTCGATGCGCGACACCTGGCCGAGCGTTGTCGGTTTGGTGTTGGACAATTTTTCTTTGAGTTCGTTTGAAAGGCCGGGAATGCAAAAAAAATCAAAACCCGCAGGTATTTTAATTCGCTCCATATTCTTGAATTTTTCAATCTCATTAAGTTGTTTCTGAATATAGCCTTCGTATTTGACCTCGATCTCGACCTGCTTGGCTACGGTGCGGCCAATGGTCTCGGGGCTCTCTGCCAGCGCTTCAACCACCTCGTATCCCAGCTCAGCCCGCTTCAATAGCTGATCCAGGTAAATACCGCTCTGAATCGGCCGGGAACCCCTGCTCCGCAAATATTGATTGACGCTGTCATCCGGTTTGATTACCGTCTGCTTAATACGCTGAATCTCCTTAACGATCTGCGCCTTGCGGGTGTTGATTTGCTTTAGGGTATCGTGGTCGATTAAGCCCAGCTCGTGGCCGATTTCCATTAATCGTAAAGATGCATTGTCTTCCCGCAGCATCAGGCGATACTCGGCTCTTGACGTAAACATCCGATACGGTTCCCTGGTACCCCGGGTAACCAGATCATCCACCATGACCCCCATGTACGCCTGGGAGCGATCCAGAATAAACGCCGGCCTCTGTTGGATCTGACAGGCAGCGTTAATGCCGGCCCATAGACCCTGGGCCGCGGCCTCTTCGTATCCGGAAGTTCCATTTATTTGTCCGGCCAGAAACAATCCTGTCACCCGGTCGGTTTCAAGGGTGGGCTTCAGCTGGATCGGATTGATATAATCGTATTCAATGGCATAGGCCGGCCGCATGATTTCTGCTTCTTCCAGTCCTTTAACCGACCGCACCACTTCGATCTGAATTTCCAGCGGCAGACTGTTTCCCAATCCGGAGGCATAGATCTCCTGGGTGTCGATTCCCTCCGGCTCCAGGATCACCTGGTGCATGTCCTTGTCGGGGAACTTAACGACTTTATCCTCAAAAGACGGACAGTAGCGGGCTGAAATACCCTGGATAATTCCGCCATACAGCGCCGAACGTTCGAGATTCTCTCGAACGATCTTGTGCGTTCGCGGGTTCGTATAGCCGATATGACAGGGAAAATGCGGCAGTTTTAATTCATCTGTAAAATAGGAAAAGGGGGTCGCGACGGCGTCTGACTCCTGGACCTTAAATTTTGAAAAATCAATGCTTGATTTTTTGAGACGCGGGGGCGTGCCTGTTTTCATGCGGCCAAGATCAAATCCCAGTCCCTTGAGGTCGGATGCCAGGCCATAAGATGCAAATTCACCGGCCCGTCCGGCTCTGAACGAATTAAACCCGATATGAAGCAGTCCGCTTAGAAAGGTGCCGGTGGCCAGTACAACCGCAGGCGCCTGATAGCCAAATCCGGTATGATCTTCCACACCGACCACCCGCCGGCCTTCCACCACGAGCCGCTCCACCATCGTCTGTTTGAGATCCAAATTCGTCTGCGATTCGATGACCGCTTTCATGGCCATATGGTAACGCATTTTATCATTTTGCGTGCGGGAGGAATGAACGGCCGGCCCCTTTTTGGTATTCAGCGTGCGGAAGGATATGGCGGTTTTGTCGGTAATTTTGGCCATCTCGCCGCCCAGTGCGTCCAATTCCTTAACAAGCTGCCCCTTGGCCATGCCGCCTATTGAGGGGCTGCAGGGCATGGCAGCCAGCTTGTCCAGATCGATGGCCATCAGCAAAACGCTGCAGCCCATCCGGGCAGCTGCAAGCGCCGCCTCGCAACCGGCGTGGCCGGCACCGACAATGATGATGTCGTATTTTTTCGGATAATAAACCATTCAAAAGCTGAGGGTTATCTGTTATTAGTTAATGGTCTAAAAGGAATCAAACCTGATTTTAGACCTCATACATTATCGAAATATAAAATGAAGTTGCCATCGAAATCTAATAACCATTAACCAATAACCATTAACTCCGAATTGAGCATTCTTTGCTCAATTCGGACCCTAATTATATTACCGGCCGGATGAGCGGTCAAGGCCTTGGCTAATGGATGCGAAGAAACGCTATAACGACTTAAATTCATATCTGAGGAATCTCTTCGGGTGTCGGGTTCAAAAGATCACCATCGACGCCGGTCTGACCTGCCCCAATCGAGACGGCACCATTTCAAGCGGCGGGTGCATTTACTGCAATGCCCGCGGATCCGGAACCGGTGCCCATGCAAACGGTCTAACGGTGACCCGTCAGCTTCTCAACGGAAAAAAGTCGCTGTCAAAACGGTATAAGGCCAAGAAATTTATTGCCTATTTCCAGTCATTTTCCAACACCTACGCTCCGCTGCAAAAGCTAAAACACCTTTACGAAGAGGCCCTCGCCGTGGACGATATTGTGGGGTTATCCATCGGCACCCGGCCCGACTGCGTGGATGAACCCGTCTTAGATCTCCTCCAGAACTATGCCAGGCACTACCTGGTGTGGGTTGAATATGGTTTGCAGTCGGCCAGCGAGGCAACTTTGGCCTTCATCAACCGGGGCCATGATGTTCAATGCTTTGTCGACGCGGTCGAAAAAACCAAAAAACGGGGCATCAAAATATGCGCACACGTAATTTTGGGACTGCCCCACGAAACCCGGCGTGACATGCTGCACACGGCCGAAACGATCGCAAGGTTGGGCCTTGACGGCGTTAAATTGCACCTGCTTTACGTGGTCAAAGGCACGCGCCTGGAAACACGCTACCGGCGCGGTGAATTCAAATGCCTTGAACAGAAGGAGTACGTGGATCTGGTCTGTGATTTTTTGGAAAGAATTCCCTTCGACATGGTTGTCCAGCGGCTGACCGGTGATCCCCACCGGCCGGAGCTGGCGGCACCGGCATGGTCCCTTAAAAAGACCGAAACCCTGGATCTCATACGCCAAACACTGGAAAAACGAGATTCCTGGCAGGGCAAGTACTACAAAAGATAGTCGGCCGCCTGGTTTAAATATTCAAGGTCCAAGGTTCAACGTTCGCATATTAATTCTACGGCCAAAAATTTTTGTTTAATTGGTTTGATTGGTTTAATTTGTTCAATTGGTTCGGTTTAAGATAACCAATTCAACCAATGAAACAAATAAAACTAATCTAACAAGAGGTTTAACCTCTGACCCTTGAAAGCTTGCATTGAACCTACGATAATCCTATATTTAATAGAAGCGCTTAACCTAAAACAAAGAATTTACGAGGATTATGTTAACCCAAGGCTTATTCCGACCCGAAGATTTTGATCTTTCGTTTAAGGTATTCCATGAGCTTATGGCCCGGAAGGTCACCGAAATCCTTCTGGTCTCAAGCCCTTATGATGCGTTTATTATGGAAGAAGAAGGTCGTCTCGCAGAACGCATCATCCATGAATACCGCGGCTTAAATCTGTCCCGTCCGCCGATGCTTACCTGGGCCTCTTCTGCCCATGAGGCCCTGGCTGCCCTGTCCCAGAAAAAATTCGATCTGGTAATCACCATGCCCCAGGTCGATGAAACCGATGCGTATGTACTCGGTCGTCAGATAAAAAGCAAATTCCCGGAACTGCCTGTTTTCTTGATGATTCAAAACACCAGTCGCCATCTACTGGATCGCAAATCCTCAGATCGCAACTCCATTGATCGGGTGTATGTCTGGTACGGGAACTCGGATCTTTTGCTGGCCCTCATTAAAAATCTGGAAGATCGCATGAATGTCGCCTACGACACCCGGCGCGCATGGGTACGGGTCATTATCATTGTCGAGGATTCACCCATTTATTATTCATCTTTATTGCCGCTGTTGTACAAAGAAATCGTCACCCAAACCCAGGCCGTCATGGAAGAGTCTCTCAATGATGAACACCGCATTCTAAGGATGCGCGCACGTCCTAAAATCCTGGTGGCGCAAACCTATGAAGAAGCTGTCGACCTTTACCAGAAGTACAGGCCCTATCTGCTCAGTGTTTTCTCCGATGTCCGTTTTCCCAAAGATGGGAAATTGGATGATGCGGCCGGCTTCAAACTGCTGTCCATGATCAAAAAGGAAAGTCCGGATTTACCGCTGCTCAACTTCAGCTCCGAAGAATCCAATCGTAAACTGGCCAAAAAAATACCGGCTGTTTTTTTAAATAAAAACTCAGCCACGCTCCATTCGGAAATCCGCAGCTTTTTTATGCAATATCTTGGATTCGGTGAATTTGTTTTCAAGCTGCCCGACGGCAAAGAGATCGGTAAAGCCTCCAATTTACGCGAAATGGAAGATATTCTGCCGTCCATTCCGGATGAAGCCTTCTTTTATCATGCAACCCATAACCATTTTTCAAGCTGGTTGATGGCGCGCTCTGAAATAATGCTGGCCTCGAAAATAAAGCCGGTTAAAATCAGCGACTTTGAAAGTGTCGGCGACGCCAAACAATATCTGGTTTCCATTATTCATGATCGCCGCATGGGACGCCAGAAAGGGATTATCACCGAATTTGATTCACATCATTTTGATCCGGACGCCGATTTTTCAAAGATCGGCAAAGGTTCCCTGGGGGGCAAAGCCAGAGGGCTGGCATTCATGTCCACCCGTTTGAAAAACAGCCCCGAATTCCGGAACAAATTCAAAGATGTCAACATATCCGTTCCCAAAACACTGGTTGTCTCCACCGAAGCGTTTGATTCTTTCATCAACGAAAATAACCTCAGAGATGTCGCCAGCGGGGAATTCAGTGATGCGCAAATTATCCGCTTATTTACAGATGCGCAAATACCCGAATGGTTAAAGCTGGACCTCGAACAGTATTTGCATCACGTCCGTTACCCGCTGGCGGTGCGTTCATCCAGTTTGCTGGAAGATGCCCAGTTTCAGCCCTTTGCCGGCATCTATAAGACCTACATGATTCCCAACAATCATCCGGACCCAGCCCAAAGATGTGAACAGCTTATTCTGGCCATAAAACTGGTATACGCCTCAACCTATTGCCAGAACGCCCGGGCTTATGTCAAAAGCACTTTTCATCGGACCGAAGATGAAAAAATGGGGATTGTCATTCAAAAACTGACCGGACAGAAGTATGGTGATTATTTTTATCCTTCAATCTCCGGAGTTGCACAATCTTATAATTACTATTCCATTGCACACATGAAACCCGAAGACGGACTGGCACACGTAGCGCTCGGGCTGGGAAAAATCGTAGTCGAAGGCGGTGCCGCGCTGCGCTTTTCTCCAAAATATCCTCAATTTCTTCCCCAATTTTCCACGGTCGACGATATGCTGGAAAATGCTCAACGGTTCTTCTATGCACTCAATCTGAAAAAGTTTCCCGATGATCTTGCCCTTGATGAAGACGCCACCCTTGAAAAGCTTGAAATCACCGAGGCGGTTCATGATGCTCCGGTAAGGCATCTGTGCAGCACTTATTCGGCACAGGATCATCGAATCAGAGACGGTGTTCAAACATCCGGATATCCGGTGTGCACGTTTGCCAGCATTTTAAAGTATCAATCATTTCCCCTTGCTGAAATTCTCGGGGATCTTCTCAGGATCGGCCGTGTGGGTATGGGGTGCCCGGTCGAAATCGAATTTGCGGTTGAAATGCCGTTTGATAAGGAACAAAAGCCCTTGTTCGAGCTGCTGCAGATCAGGCCGATGGCAGTCAACCAATATAATCTGGAAATAGAAATCAGCGCTGAAGATATCTCCAAGGCATTTTGCTATTCCACCATGGCCCTTGGAAACGGACAGTCTAAAGAAATTAAGGATATTATCTTTGTAAATCCGGATTCCTTTGATGCCGCCGACACCATCAAAATCGCCGCGGAAATCGGAAACGTAAATAAAGAAATGACCTTGCGCAACCGTAAATATCTGCTGATCGGACCGGGCCGCTGGGGTTCTGCCGACCGCTGGCTGGGAATTCCGGTTCGCTGGACGGATATCTCGGGGGTGGGCGCTATCGTTGAGACAACCATCGAGGGCCTCAAAGCGGACCCGTCCCAGGGTTCCCATTTCTTTCACAACATTACATCCCTGGGAATCAGTTACCTGAACACATCGGAAGGCGGAGGAGATTTTATTGATTGGGAATGGTTGCGGAGCCTATCAGTAACAACCGAAACCCCCCATTTGAAACATGTCGTCCTGAAAAGACCCCTCACCGTAAAGATCGACGGGAAGCAGTCCAGGGCTGTTATCATCGCCTAAAACCGGATTGAACGAAATGTTCAATCCGGTTTTTACCTAAATTGAGCGTTTGAAACGCTCAATTTAGGTTTATTTTATTTCAAAGCTATATTTACTGCTGCCGCCGTAAACCTTTAAAAAGTATGGCGGACGCACATCCCTGGGGATCTCGAAGGTCCTGGTAATCCCCGGTGTCAACTCGGCCGTGTACAGCACTTTTCTGCGGGCGACATTGCCTATGGACAGCGTTAGCGGTTCTCCATCCTTACTCGAAGTAAATTCAATTGATTTTCCTTCCTGCGGTGTAAACGTATACCAGTCTTCCTGATCGAAGTCGCCCAGTTCTCCGCTAATCGAACGTCCCGGCTTAATCTTAAGGGCTTCGGTAATTTTATCCCCGGCGTCGGTTCCGGAGCCGCCATCGTTTTGGCTTTCAGTTAAAACTTCAAATTTATACGGACCGTTACCATAGAAGGCTTCTAAAAAATAAATTCCCCCGGTCGTATTGTTGATCATCATACGGGTCGATTTCGTAGTCCCGGGCGGTACGACGTCAGATTGCCAGACCTCAATTGCATCAACATTGCGGAAGGAAAATTTCATCGGCTCTCCATCTTCGTAATTGGTGAGCGCCATTTTTAATATACTGCCGGCGGGGATATCAAAACGATACCAGTCATTTTCGTCGTAGCCCCCCAATTCTCCGGAATAGGAGCGGCCCGGCATGATTTTAAGGGCCTCGGCCATTTTATCGGCGGCGTCGGTTCCGGAAGCCGCATCGTTCTGACTTTCAATGAAAATCTCGAATCCGTATTGGCCGCTTCCATAATAAGCCTCCAGGTAATAGGTTCCACCGGATGAGTTGTTCATCATCACACGCTCGAGTCTTGTTTCTCCCGCAGGCACCACTCCTGAATACCAGACTTCACTGCGCTCAAAGCTTCTCAGTGAAAATTTCATTGCTTCACTGCTTTCCCTGGGGGTGAATGAAAGCTTTAAGATATGACCGGGTGGAATATCAAACCGATACCAGTCTTCCTCATCGAGCCCGCCCATTTCACCAGAAAAGGAACTGCCCGGCTTAATGGCAAGCGCCTTGCTAATCCGATCTCCGGCATCAATCCCGGATCCGGCATCATTTTGGTTCTCGATAGAAAGACCAATCTTATACGGGCCGTTTCCGGAATCGACAACCGCATAATAAATCCCTCCGGACGTATTGTTCATCAGCATGCGTGTTGATCTATTCGCGCCGGGGCCTGTCTCCCCTGAATTCCAGAATTCATTGCCCTCGAAATCTCGCAGGGCGATTTTTAAATTCTGGCTGCCATCCCCTGCAGTAAAATTCAGACTCAAAATGGTGCCGGGATTCATCTCGAAGCGGAAATAATCCTGTTTATCATTTGCGGACAAGGTCCCCTTCAGAATACCAGCGGGAATCTCCATGCCCTGGTTATAGGAATCATTGGGTTCGGTTTCGGTTATTACCGATTTCTGGGTGATTTCAACCGGCTTCTTGGGTTCCCTGGAGGGGCGATCCATTAACGATATCATCTGGGCCTGAAAATGATTTGAAATGGTACCCAGATCTTTTAGCGTGCCTTCGATATGACTGAGCCTCAAATTTACCAGATCATAGCGTTCCTGTTGCTTGGCGTCCTGAGCCGCATCAACAAGATGAGCCAAACGATCTATGTTGGCCTCACACTGGCTAAAATTATCCTGGCATTCTAAAAAGTCCTCAAAGGCGATCTTGTCATCGTGAAATAAAATGCAGCAGGTTTTCAGATCGGCCGCAATCTGATCTGATTGATCTGATAGCTTCTGAATCTGCCCTTTGGCCAAAATGGCACCGCCTCGATCTTTCAAGATATTGATCTTGTCCTCGAGACTCACGGTAGTCTGTTCAAAAATGCTGGCGCAGGGATTACGTTGCATCAGCAAATTAGAATAAATCAGATATCCGAGCCCGATAAAAACCAGTATGGCTACCGTGACAATGATTAGCTTTTTCATTCCATTTCCTTAGAATTCGATCGAGATCTGTTCCTGAAGCTAAATAATTCTTTGCATAATCGTTAGAATATAAGTGGTTTTGAAACCACTTACAGTATAACATAGCTTTATGAATTTTGTCTCAAATAAACGGAGGTGAATAAAGGATCGGAGCTAAAAATTAACCGCTCTTTTTCTCAATGGCAAGCTTGCGCAAATGAACCGACAACCGACGCAGGTTTTCCGGTGCGCTCAGTTCGTTGAAAGATAATGTTTTCTTCTTCCCGGCTTTTGAAAGGGTGAGACGGCAGGCAAAATCGTCCGGGATCGGCCGGGTTTTACTTGACAATTGCCCGGGCGTCAGCTCAAAAATATCTGCGGCTTCAATCAGATCCACCAGCACTTTGGCTTCTGCAGCCGGCAGCGCATCAATTTCGCCCCGATAGGTGAATCGCAGACCCCCGTAACCACCTGAACACTCAAACTCAATACGCATGGCATTCTCCTTTCTGTTCAGAGGACAGAAGTCAGAGGTCAGAGGTCAGATGACCGACGATAAAAAATGGAGATGACGCACTTTTTCAGACTTCTGTTTTCTGACTTCTGTCTACTGACCTATGACTAACTCGGTAGACCCACTTCTCTGAAGGCCGACCTGACCCACTGGGTTGAACCGACGGGCACCTGCTTTTGTTTGGTCAGCAATCGCGCTGATTCTACGATAACCTCCACAGCATCATTAAATTTGGCAGTGGACCACAGTTTCTGAAGCGCATCATACCATATCAGCGTCGCTTTATCGGTTCCGATTTCCATGGATACCAGATAGAACGCCCGATTTGGAATTCCGCTGTTGATATGAACCCCCTGATTGTCGTCGCTGCCCGCATAGTAATCATTCATGTGGGCCGGCTGGGGGTCTTTTCCGAGAAGATTGTTATCATAAGCCATCCCCGGTGCCTGCATGGAGCGCAGCGATTCTCCATACAGGGTCGGCCCCATGATTTCGTTTCCAACCAGCCAGTCGGCCTGGCCCGCATCCTGTTTTAAAGCGTGCTGGGTAATGGCGCTGCCGAAAACATCTGAAAAATGCTCATTTAATGCCCCGGATTGGCTGAGATACTCGAGATCGGCAGTAAACTGCGTAACCCCGTGAGCCAGTTCATGGGCCACAACATCCAGTGACCTCGTAAAGCTGATAAAAATTTTGCCATCGCCGTCACCAAAGGTCATTTCATCGCCGTCCCAAAAGGCATTCATATAATCTTCACCGAAGTGAACGTTTAAGATCAGGTCCATTCCTTTATTGTCGATGGAGTTGCGCTTGAGCACTTTGTTAAAGTAATCGCGCACGTTGCCGGCATACTTGTACACCACGTCGGCATCTTTATCGCCGGTGGCCGGCTTACCCTCACCCCGGACCAGCTTCACCCGCTGCTCCCATGTATGTTGACAGTCATAAACCTTGCGTTTGGGCTTGGCCTTTGTCTTGGCACCAATAAAGGCCATCATATCGATCCCTTTTTCGGCCCGTTTTTTACGGCTGATTTGACTTTGCTGAATGCTGAGCCTTGCTTCACTGACACCGACCTTCGCCAGATTTTCCAGAACCCGCGGTGGAACAAACTTACAATTGCATTTATAATAAGCCATGACTGCCTCCTTTCACTGTGATATCGGATAAAATTCCGGCTGCCATATCCAAAAGACAACCAACCACAATATCATGCACATTAGGATCTATGTTGTAAAGGAGATATATTGTTTGCTACTGGTTTCCCAACTGATTGCAAATTTCAACAAAATATTCGGCAAAAGGTGGGCTTGTCTCGTACGGTATGGGTTCTAATAGTGCTAATTCTTTGCCTTTTTCAATCAGCATTTGCATCGTCGCGGTATTGAAGGTAGTCTCTAATGGGTCTATCTCGATATCATCGGGTATCCGCATCAACCGGAAATTCATTTTTTCGGCACATGCAATGAGGTAGGCCCGCAATACACCACTGGCTGCTGTTTCGTCCAGCGAGGTGCTTAGCGTGCGTTTTGCTATCGGTATCCAGTGTGCATCTGTGCAATTATACCCAAGCCCGATTTTTCCATTTACGATAATTGTCAAACGATCCTTATCCGGCAAAGGATCGCGAGCCCGCAAGGTATCGCGAAGATCCAGCATAAAATGCCTGAAAAATACGATTTCTCTCAGACCCCCGTCTACGTGAAGACCCTCATAAAGCTGACCGGTGGCGGTTATGTATTCGATTTCAACGGGCGGGAGCAACACCGGAACTGCGCTGGCCCCCATAAGGATATCATGATATTTTTCCAAAGCCTGCTGATTCCGCCCCAGGGCGACTTCTCCCATATTCCAGGCAATCATGTCGCCGCTGTCCAAATCTACCGTCCCGATGAACAGTCTGCGGCCGGATTCGTGGGCCCGGGCGACTTTTTCGATTATGTCCAGGGTTATCACATTTTCGAGGAGCGAGCGAAGGGGGGTTGGATCAGCAAGTGAATCTGACCATAGTAGAAACGGAAAAAGCCGGTTCACGAAAATATCACTTTGAGATAAATTTGAATAAAACGTTTCTAACATCGCATAATAGTCAGGGCCCAGGAATGCAAACGTGGCCTGTAAGGCGCCCGTGCTTATTCCGGTCACAATGTCAAAATTAAGATCGGGCGGGTCCGCACGCTGGGTGAGCCCGTTTAAAAAGCCGGCACCGAAGGCACCGTTTTGCCCACCGCCACTCAAAATGAGAACGTTAAGCGGATCAAGTCCGGCTGCAGATACAGGAGCCTTGATCGCCTCTTGCAGGAATTCACCCCGTTGCGTCTTAAGCTTCATTTGTTTTGAAGGATAAAACCCCTTCTGACCCACAACCGTCGACGCGGTTGGCTCCCTGCATGTCCGGCCGTAACATCCGCCAAAAACTGCCAGGACGATCAATGCCATCATAAAAAAAGCTAAACGCTTCCTCATCTTACCCCCCCCCTTTCTGTCTGCTCTTCTAGAAGTGGTTTCAAGGATAAACATAAGCATAGCCTGAAGGAAAATTCAAAGGTTTATTCATTTTTGGAGTGTGGCTTAAACTAGTAAAAAAAATCCCGCCTAACGGCGGGACTTACAAAAGGGGTATTGGTGAGCGTATGTGAATTTTACTTCTTATCCCGGTTGATATAATCTAGATAGTTTAGCGCATCTTCATCCTGCAGGTCGGCGGCTTTTTTAATATCCGCCATGGCTTTGGTTTTATCACCCGCCAAAAGATAAACCCGGCCCCGGCCATAGTAATACATGCCTTTTTGAGGCTCCATTTTAATGGCCCTGCTGATTTGAGCAATGGCCTTCTGATACTGGCCCAGCTGCCCGTAGGATACGCCCTGTGAAAAATAGGCTCCGCTGAAATTCGGGTCCAGCGCAATTGCTTTTTGGAAATATTGAATGGCGGCCCTGTTGTTTCCATAGGTGGAAACAAGGGCTCCTTTGTTAAACCAATAAGTCGCGTCTCTTTTTACCGGTTCCGACGCCTGCGCTGTCGTCCGGCTTTTGGCAGCGGCTTTTTCCTGGGCCATTAGCGCACCCGAAAAACCAAAAACGAATAAGGCCGCAAGAAAACAACATAAAAAGCTTATGATCATCGGCTTTGATTTCATGAGGTTCTCCTCTATGTAAGTCACGAAATTTATTATATTATATGGTAAAAAAAACAGAAAGTCAAAATAAAGCGAAATCGTTGATTTTTGCTTGAACAACGCGCCAATATAAAATATCGTAACACCTTTGCCGGCTGCCATTGGGCACAGGACGATTAAAAACGGTGAAAATTATCTGTATCATTTAATGGGGGAGCAAATGCAGGAATACAGCATACATCCGCTGGTTGTCGGTATAAATGAAACCGATCAAGGGGTTATGACTTATCTGCGGGATTACGGCAAGCGGATATACCTGCCGATATATGTTTTCTACCTGAAGGGCGGGAACAGGAATATTTTAGTCGATAGCGGCTTAGAGCAGTTTATGGTGCCCGAAGGTGCGGAAAAAGAATGCGGATTTAAAATACTGGAATTCGAAGATGCATTGGGCACATTAAATCTGACACCCGAGGATATCGATATCATCATCCATACGCACCTGCATAACGACCATTGTGAGAACGATTATAAGTGCACCAATGCGGAGGTGTACGTACAAAAAATTGAGCACGCATTTTTAAAAAACCCCCACCCGGTTGATCACCGCTATTACCCGGATATCCTGGATGAGGTCAAGGTGATCGAAGTCGATGGTGACGCCAATATCGCCGACGGCATTGACGTTATTCTTTCGCCCGGCCATACGGTGGGCGGTCAGTCGGTGGTCGTCAATACCGCCGGGGGCAAAGCCGTTATTACCGGTTTTTGCTGCAACGGTAAGAATTTTCCGTCGACCGGCCCTGCTATTGCGCCCGGTGTTCACATCAATCTGGCAGATGCTTACGATTCAATTCAGAAAATCAAACAAATAGCAGATATACTTTTACCGTTGCATGATCCAAGTATAGGAACCCGAACAACTATTCCGTAAAGCTGGGGACGGAAGTCGGGTAAGCATATATTTAGTTAAATTGGTTTTATTGGTTCAATTGGTTCAATTGGTTAATTAACTGAACCCTTTGAATGAGTATCAGAAGCTGCAGACCTCCATAACCAACCAATCAAACTAATTGAACTAGAAGTGGTTTCAAAACCTCAGATCAGGTTCAAGGGCAAGGCGTCAGGCCGATCGGGAAAGCGCAGCATACATGGGTATTCGAGCATTTACCGGAGGCCTGCAACGCAGCCATTGGGCCTTAGATGGGGTTTTGAAACCACTTCTAATCAAACCAATTAAACAGAAGCTTAGACCCTGAACCTTTGAACGGACGTATCGAATGGCTGTGGAAAACGATTTGGTGTTGATCTATTTTGAGGATAAACCGCTTGCTTTTGCGCGGATTGAAAGCATTTTGCCGGATTCAAAAAAGGATTGGTATCATGTTAAGCTGCTTTTGCTGCAGGTTCCGCTGCAGGCTGTCACCTGGATCCTCAAGGATGTTTACATAAACGGGACCGAGTTTACCATGAATGGTAAGCGCATGCGGCTGGAAAAAGTTGAAACGCCGGTTGAGAAGAAAACATCGGAAAAAATACAGGACGATGAATTAAAAACCGGTTCCACACGCAACGAAAAAAGCGCCAAAGTTATATCGCTTAAAGATCTCAAAAAGAAATAATCCCATTCAAATAGTTCATGGCGGATAGCTTACAGTTAGATTATGTTAGTCGTTAGTGGTTAGTTGTCCGTTGCGAATAAAAACAACGGACCACTGACAACGAACGACTGACAGTTTACACATAAATGAACTCTTGAACGTTGAACCCCTGAACCTTGAACCCCCAAATCGTCATCTCTGCTTCCAGACGCACCGACATACCGGCATTTTACATGCCCTGGTTCATGGACCGGATCCAAAGCGGCTTTTTTGAAGTTGTCAATCCATTTAATCGGCAAGTCAGAAAAGTTTCCGCCCTCCCGGCTGAGGTGCACACGATTGTCTTCTGGTCTAAAAATTTCCACCTGTTTTTGAAGGAAAACTACGGCCAAAAACTGCAAAAATCCGGATACAACCTTTTTTTCAACTTTACCATCAACTCCGAATCTCCCCAGCTTGAACCGCATATGCCTCCACTGGATGCGCGCCTGAACCAGCTGAAACAGCTCTGTGAGCAATTCGGATCCAGGGCAATCAACTGGCGGTTTGACCCCATTTGTTTTTTCAAGACCCCTGATGGCGTTGTTCAGGACAACCTGCATGACCTGGACCGCATTGCCGAAAAGGCAGCTGAGTCCGGTATCCAGCGGTGTATTACCAGCTTTATGGATCCCTATCCCAAAATTGAAAAACGCCTTGCGACAATGCCGGGTTTTTCTTTTTCCCACCCGCACCTGAAGACAAAAAAAGAAATTATCCATAAAATGGAGCAGACGCTCACTGCCGCTAAAATAAATCTGAAGCTTTGCTGCGAAAAAGAAGTCCTGGATGCGCTTCCCGCCGGTACTTCGGTTACTGAAAGCGCGTGTGTTCCCAATGATCTGCTGGTGGCGCTTTTCGGCGGAACGCTTTCCCTCAAGAAGGACACGGGGCAGCGCACACAAAAAGGCTGCGGCTGCAAAGTATCAGTGGATGTCGGCTCTTACCATCTTCATCCCTGCTATCACAATTGCCTGTTCTGCTACGCCAATCCGGCCTCGAGATGAGTCAGCGGTCCGTGGTATGTTGTCCGTTGTAATAATTAATGGTATTAATATAAGCACAAAATTGTTTGGATCTGGATAATTTTATTAGCCGCAGACGAACGCAGATATGCGCTGACTTTTAAATAGCCACAGACCCACACAGACATACACAGACAGTTTTCTTTTCTCTGGACGACCCGCCGTCGCTAAAGCTGTGGCGGGGCAAGCATTGTCCAGGGTAAAACCCTGGAGCCCTTCGGGCAAGGGTTAACTTCGCCGATAGATAACATAAATTTACGCGAAAACATTTTGAGTTACGAGGTATTACAGGGGTTGTGGATAGTTTGAATCGCGAAGCGATTGACATGTTTTGGCCGAGCAGCTCGCTCGGCCAAAGGTTGGTGTGAGTCTGTGTGCGTCTGTGGCTAATAAAAAAATCTGCGGTCGTCTGCGTGTGTCTGCGGTTAAAAAAACGCATATGTCGGAGGTTAATTTATAGCTTCCTGAAAATCATGTCTAAAAAAATACAACCAACCACTAACAACCAACAACGAACATATTTTATGAACATCGGATCCGTAACGCTTGAAAATCAAACCATCTTGGCCCCTCTGGCAGGGATTACAAATTTGCCTTTTCGACTGCTGGCAAAGGAGGCCGGTTGCGCTCTGGTTTGCACCGAGATGGTCAGCGCCCACGGGCTGGTCAACAAATCCTCAAAAACCGAAAGACTGATGGACAGCCTGCCCCAGGAAAAGCCTTTGTCGGTACAGATTTTTGGCGCTGATCCGGCGATCATGGCAGCGGCCGCCGGGTTGGTGGAGTCCTCCGGAGCCGACATCGTTGACATCAATTTTGGTTGTTCGGTCAGAAAAATCGTCAAAAGTGGCGCTGGGGCGGCTCTCATGAAAACGCCTAAAACAGCAGAGGCCCTGCTCAAATCGGTGCGCAACGCGGTCCGAATTCCGCTCACAATCAAACTCAGAACCGGTTGGAATCCAACAGGTGACCAGGCATTTGAGATATCAGAGATCGCTGAAGCCTGCGGTGTGGACGCCATTGCCATTCATCCGCGCACCGCAGCCCAGGCGTTTGGCGGCCGCGCCGATTGGTCGATCATTGCGGCTTTGAAAAAGCGGGTCGGTATTCCTGTGATTGGTAACGGAGATATAGCCTGTGCCGAGGACGCCATACACATGCTGGCGCAAACGCGTTGCGATGCCGTCATGATCGGCAGAAGGGCAATCGGCAACCCCATCATTTTTTCCCAGATCCTGGCGCGCATCCGGGGCGAGGAAGAACCGGAGGCCGACCTGGATCAACATTTTGAAATAATGACCCGTTATTTGCGGGAATCGGTAGCATACTTTGGTGAAGAAATAGCCTGCCGGATGATGCGCAGCCGTTTGGGCTGGTTTGCCAAAGGACTGCGAAACAGCAGCCAGTTTCGCAAATCCATCAATCACATTTCAACAGAAGCAGAAGCTATAGAGCGGATTGAGGCGTTTAAGGAATCTTTGCAGGTCTAGAAATGAAAGTGCCTAAAGTGAACTTAAGTGAGCTAAAGTGCCTAAAGTTAAGGAATTCTGCCCATTTTAATAAAATAGATGGAGCTGAGCGACACCTTAACTTTAGTCACTCCCCACTTTAGATCACTTTAGCCGCTTTTTATTACTTAACCCTCACGCTGCTTCCCGTTTTGATCCCATTATCAGAAATCACCACCGCCTCGGAGCTGCCGGATGCAACAGCTACAACCTTAATCTCTCCAATTTTTTTACCATGAACGAAAAATTTCTGTCCGTCGCGCCCTCTCAATATTCTGGTGTTATCAAAAACCTCGAGTTCGTCCCCGGTCCGCAGACCCGACCGATCGCCGGCGGAGAGGATGACCCTGTCGTCGGCAATGGAAATTATGAATCCGTTCCAGGGCTGATCTTCAATCGCCCAGCATATCCGTTCGCCCATTTCTGCAAGCAGATCGCTTACCGTTTCGTTTAAATCGGGCAATATTAACCTCTCTTCGGACCGCATTAAATCGTAATCCAGTTCTTCGATTTCAACCTTACGTCTAAAATTCTCATCCAGAACTTTCGTTCCGGTCTCGGTGTCGTAAATCTGCACGCTAACCGACATTTGAATCGAATGCTGGGTATCTTTCAAAATCACTCCGTGCTTTTCGGTAATCAGCCCGATATCGTCCAGGCTGCCGGTGACAACCGCATTTAAACCGAGTTGTCTGCCGATGGTTGCCAGCGCAAAATTATCGACCCGCCCGGATTTCAGCATGGGCAATGCTTTCAATCGTTCCACATCCTCACCGGTTCCCAGATCCGGGACCGTAACGTCATCACATTCTTTGTTCAGGTATTCGGGAATTCCCTTTCGAAACAGCTGGGCAAAATCCTTGGACCGGTACAGGGATCTGTTTTCAAAGCCGACAACGGCGGCCAATCGCTGAAGATCGTCATCAGAAAATCGAATGTTTCGCGTAATTTTCTGGGTGGTCTTTGTCACCGTTTTGGCGGTTTTGTCTATGGTTTTCTGAGGGGAGCAATTCACGAAAAGAATATTGAGGCCCGCAACCAACAGGAAACAGAACACAAAAAAGCATAATCGGGAGATTTGTCTTTGATCGACACGCATCATTTCCTCTTTTAAAGCCTCTTCACTGTCGCGTAATTAAGGTATCAACAATATAAAACTTACACGGCAATTACAACACACATCAATACCAAATAACTTTGGGTAATATACCAGATAAAATCTGGTCTGGGTCCGATTAGACGGTTAGCTCTAGAAGTGGTTTCAAAATCTCAGATCAGGTTTAAGGGTCCCGCTGAAGCGGGATTACATATCTGATCTAAAAAAAATTAAAATATGCATCAAGCGTCAGGCCGATCGGGAAAGCGCAGTCCCGCCGCAGGCGGGAGCCTTAGATGGGGTTTTGAAACCACTTCTAAACAATTATGTCAGATAAAATTCTGACCACCGCGCTTCATGTCAATTCAGCTCATAAAATCGCCTGAATAACATTCGAAACCGCCTTTGAACGCTTCTTGACACCGGCCAATAATTTTGATAACAGTTCAAAATCATTAAATATTTCTAGCGGAAGGAGAAATCATAAATGGCATCCCTGGATGAGCAAATTTTAAGAGCAACCAAGGAAATCGTTGTTAAATTTATCGAGGGCGGAAGGATAACGCCGACCGGTTTTCCGAAAACCTTTGAAAGCATCTATCAGACAGTGGAAGATACCGTAAAAGGCAAGACGAAATCCACCGCGCCGCCAAAAAAAAGCAAGTAGTCAATCCTAGCCCGCAGCGTATCACCAGACAGGCTATCGTCGTATTAACCTCTGAAGGTTTATCTTGTTTAATGAATCTGCTTGGTAGCAAAAATTGAAGCTTTTTTCTACGAAATGCACAGGAATACAACTGATGTGCTAATGGGCTTCCGCCCAGTTTTGGCCAACAGCCACATTGACCTTGAGCGGCACTTTGAGCTCCCAGATATTTTCCATAATCTCTTTGACCAGATGCGTCACCGTATCGAGTTCTTCTGGCGGGGCTTCAAAAACCAGCTCGTCATGAACACTGATCAGCATTGCGGATTTTAGCTTTTTATCCCTGAACGCACTGTCGATATTGATCATTGCCAGTTTAATCAAGTCGGCCGCCGAGCCCTGGATCGGTGTGTTGATCGCCGTGCGCTCGGCTGCCTGGCGTACGTTATTGTTGGCACTGCTCATATCCGGTAGAAGTCGAATGCGTCCGAGCAGCGTACTGGTTCGTTTTAACCGGTTGGCTTCTACCAGCGTTTGATCAATGAAGTGTTTGACGCCCTCGTATCTTGCAAAATAATTATCAATATAGGTTTTCGCCATCTTAAGACTCAGCCCCAGCTGCTTTGAAAGCCCGAAAGCGCTCATCCCGTAAATAATGCCAAAATTAATTGCCTTGGCCTGCCGCCTGAGCTCGGTTGTAATCGCTGACGGCGATAATTGAAAAACTTCGCTGGCCGTCCGGGTGTGTATATCCTCATCATTTAAAAATGCTTGGATTAGAATTTGATCATCAGAATAATGGGCCAAAATGCGAAGCTCCACCTGGGAATAATCCGCGGAAACCAGAGACCAGCCTTTACGGGGCACGAAGGCACGCCGAATTTCCATGCCCTCTTGGGTTCGAATTGGAATATTTTGCAAATTGGGATCGGAACTGCTCAAGCGACCGGTAGCCGTTACGGTCTGATTGTAGGAGGTATGGATGCGGCCGGTTTCCGGATGGACCAGATCAATTAAGGCATCGGCATAGGTAGATTTCAATTTTGCTAACGTTCGGTGCTTTAATACAAGCGCCGGCATTTCGTGTTCTTCTGCCAGCCGGGTTAATACATCCACATCGGTGGAATAACCGGTTTTCTTTTTGGTCTTTTTTAAAACCGGCAAATTGAGTTTATTAAACAGTATATTACCGAGCTGTTGGGATGAGTTGATATTGAATTCTTCCCCGGCAAGGCCGTAGATACTGGCCTCCAGTGCTTCGAGCTGATGCGCAAAAGATTTGGATAATTCACGCAGGCGGCCAATTTCCACACAGGCGCCCTGCATCTCCATTCGCAGCAAAACCGGCACCAGAGGCATTTCGACATTTTCCATCAGATCGGTCAGGCCGATCTCCTGCAGCCGCGGCATCAGAACATCCTTGGCCATAAGGGTAATGTCGGCATCCTCACATGCATAGGGCACCGCTTTTTCCAGAGGTACCCGGTTGAATGACACGGCATTTTTACCTTTGCCGGCAACTTCCTGATACGGGATGGTTTTATGACCCAGAAAATCCATGGCAATCTGATCCAGGTTGTGCGCTCTTTTCGAGGGATTCAGCAGATAAGAGGCAACCATGGTATCAAAGCCCACGCCCTCAAGATTGACACCATGCCGCGCCAGAACAATCCAGTCATATTTAATATTCTGCCCGACCTTTTGAATGGCCGGATCCTCCAGAACAGGTCCCAGGTGTTTTAAAACTTCGGCTACCTCAAGCTGCCGGGGGGCGCCAAGATAATCGTGGCCGCACGGAATGTAAAACGCTTCATTGGCCTTTAATGCAACGGACAGCCCCACCAATCTGGCTGTCATGGGGTCCTGGGAGGTCGTCTCGGTGTCCAGCGCAAAAATGCGGGCTGATTTCAGGCGGCCGGTCAACTTCGCAAGGGCGTCCATTTCCAAAATGGCCGTGTAGGATTTCTGGCTGAGATCCGTCCCGGTAGACATGGCCTGCTGCAACTGTCTGAATTCAAGTGTTTTAAACAGCTCGGAAAGGGCATCGGCATCGGGCGGACCGATCTTAAAAACCTTTAAATCGTCGGAAACCGGGACCTGGGTATCAATGGTGACCAGGTCTCGACTTAAAAAAGCTTGATCTTTAAAGTTGATCAGGCTTTCACGCTGCTTTTTTTGGGTAATGGTGTCGACCGCTTGATATAAAGCCCGCATGCTCCCAAAGTTCCGGATCAGATTGAGGGCGGTTTTCGGACCGATTCCGGGAACTCCCGGAATGTTATCGGTGCTATCACCGGAGAGCCCCATGACCTCGATCATCTGAGATGGTGTTACACCATAGGATTCACTTACGGTTTTGGCGTCGATGGTTACATCCTTCATGGGATCCCAGATAATCGCCTTATCTGTCACCAGCTGGATAAAATCTTTGTCGCCGGTCACGATAACTACCGAATAACCATTCTTTTCGGCAATACGGGCATGGGTCCCGATTAAATCGTCAGCTTCAAATCCCCGCATCTCGATAATCGGTAATTGAAATGCCGCCGTAATTTTTTTAATATACGGAATTTGAGCGATCATATCTTCCGGCATCGGCGGACGATTGGCTTTATAGTCCGCATAGATGTCGTGGCGGAAGGTGGGGCCTTTGGCATCAAAAAACATGCCGGCATATGTGGGATTGCAATCTTCGATAAGCTTCAGCAGCATGCGGGTAAAACCGAAGGTTGCATTGGTTGGAAGCCCCTTTGAATTGGATAGCCCCCGGATGGCATGATACGCCCGGTAAATATAGGCGCTGCCGTCGATCAAATAAATCGTGTTTTCTTTTTTCATTGGATCATAAAATAGTATAAAAGATAACCGAAATGTAAGAATTTATCACGGAAGCACGAAAGGGTAAAAACACAAAAAAAATAAGATTTTCGTGCTCACGCGGCGCAAGCGCCTGCGCTGCGCATTATGTATTTCGTGTTTTCGTGATTAACAATTAAATTATGTTTTAAATGGTAATTATTTTGATTTTATTTCTGATCCGGTTCTGCTCCGGTTGCGTTGACATATATGCCTGATTGAATTATTTTTTTGTCGATACGTCGCAACAGACCAACTGGTCTTTCTCAGAGAACCTATAGCATTAAAGATTTAAAACAACAATCATGAAAGCGCCGGGCACCGGAACCGCATGCCGGAGAAAACGACATCGCGTCAAAAATTATGACTGCGATTGCTGTGGGATGACATTCCCTTTTTGCTGGACGTGCCGCTGCGGTTTTAGTATCTGTCAGGCTTGCATGCACGAAAACATGTGGGGAATGTCCTGCAATGCCGTCACCTGGACGTGTCCGGATTGCGGGGAAGGCAACGGATTTGGCAACCAGTAAAAATAATTTTTTATCCGAAGGAAAAAAATTATGACGGATAAGATCATTTCGATCGAGGAGGAAGGGGGCCCGTTTCAGATGATTTTTCAACGCGTCCTGCGGATAGTGCCCGATCGTGACAAGCATGACAAAAAGCTGCAGCGGCTGATTGCCTTTCGATTAAAAATTGACGGCGAAGCCGCGATCAGCGAGTACCTGATTGAGAAAATCAAAGAGACGATCAAATGTTCCTATAGCGGAAGCCTGTATGACTATCTTAAGGACGATATCGAGGCGCAGGAGTGTAAAGATACGAATTTAGATGATACCCCTCGCGGCGCCGCCTAGAACGTCGGTTTGAGTATCGGACCGGAAATTAAGAACATGCACTATGAAGGCAACATCATAAGACCTCCCAGCGAAGCCAACAGCATATTGCTGCAGGTAACTGTGGGGTGCTCGCGCAACAAATGTACGTTTTGCGGAACTTACAAAGGCGAGCGCTTCAGAATTAAATCCGACGCCATCATCATGGGGGATATCGCTTTTGCCGCCAAATACTGCAAACGGCAACGCCGCGTCTTCCTGTGCGACGGAGACGCCTTAATTATTCCCCAGAAAAGGCTTTTAAAAATACTCGACGAAATTAAGCGGCAGCTTCCCTGGGTCACCCGGGTGGGCCTGTACGCCAATGCCAAAGCCTTGAAAATGAAAAGCCTTGAAGAACTCCAGGAGCTGAACGCTCACGGTGTGGGCATTGCTTATATGGGGCTGGAAACCGGCGACGACGTTACCTTAAAGAAGATAAATAAAGGTGCCAGCGCAGCGCATATGATTGAAATGGGCACAAAAGCAAAACAGGCCGGCTTCAAGCTTTCGATTACCGTTCTTCTGGGGATTGCCGGTCCGCAAAGATCCCAGATTCATGCACGGGAGACCGGACGCGTCCTTTCGGCTATCGATCCTGACTACGTGGGCGCATTAAGCCTGATGCTCATACCCGGCACGCCGCTGTTTCAAGACTATGAATCCGGAGAATTTCACCTGATCAAGCCGCAGGAAATGCTGGCTGAATTAAGAACGATGATCGCCAGCACGAACCTGACCAGAGGCCTTTTCCATGCCAACCACGCTTCAAATTATCTACCGATCAAGGCCAGATTCCCAAAGGAAAAGGAAGCGACCCTGCTGTTAATTGATCAGGCCCTGGCCGGCAAAGTTCCGCTGAAGCCGGAATACCTCAGGGCGTTATGACCGGTGCCGGCCGGATCAGAGGTACAGCGCTTAAGGATGGAGATTGAAAGTAAAAAGCCATACATCCCCCAAAAAATGAGGCAAAAGATGCGCAAATTTTTCACGGTATTTCTCATTATATTTTGCATTGCGGCTATTTCCCGGGCCCAGGAACCGGGAATTCAACCACCCTCTTCCTGGCCGGCGCTTACGGCCAGCTTAAAAATTACGGAACCCCTCGACTTTTGCGGTGAGCCGACCGATCTTGGCAGCCGCGAAGTGCGCGAACGATTAGAAAAGGAATTACTGCTCACCATTTGGGATCGGCCCCAGGTCATCCTGTGGATAAAACGCTCCACCCGATATCTGCCGGTGATTGAACAAATGCTGAAAGAAAATCAAATGCCCGATGATATTAAGTATATCGCAATTATTGAAAGCGCACTCAGACCGCATGCCGGCTCACGGAAAGGGGCAATTGGTTTCTGGCAGTTTTTAAAATCCACCGGCGAAAAATATGGGCTCAAGATTAACGCAGAAATCGACGAACGCCGCAATATTTTCGCATCGACCCGGGCCGCGATTCATTATTTAAAGGAACTTTACCAAATTTTCGGCTCCTGGACCCTGGCGGCCGCAGCTTACAATATGGGTGAGCTGGGGCTGGAATCGGAAATCGTATCTCAAAAAACCAACGACTACTATCAACTTTACCTACCGCTGGAGACCCAGCGATACGTTTTTAGAATTATCTCGGCAAAGCTCATTTTCAAGGACCCGGAGCGATTCGGTTACCGGGTCCCAGAGACCGATCTCTATCCACCCTTGCAATTTGATCGTACGCACATTGAATGTTTTCAGGACACGCCGATCCACATTATTGCCCAGGCAGCCAATACGCATTTTAAGGTTATCAAAGATTTAAACCCTGAAATACGGGGACACTTCCTGGGCGCGGGGATGCATTCGCTCTTGATCCCCAAAGGTGCAGCCAATGGATTTCATGCCCGTTTCAAACAGTTGCTCAAAGGATGGCTGGCCGAAAACCTGGAGCGGGTTTACATCGTAAAGGAAGGCGATAATCTGACGGCCATCGCAGAGCGCTTTGATGTGCCCTTGCCTGCCCTGCTGATCTGGAATCGGTTGGATGAGGATAGACCGATTTATCCGGGTGACCGGCTCGTCATTTATCCCCATAAAGTGGGGAGCGATCTCGATTCGTCTCCGGCGGACTGATGTTCGTCCGCAAAAAAGGTCGGAAAAGGATCAGCTGGATTTAGAGTTTACAGGTCTGAAGGACCGCTCCTCGAGGCTCGCAGAGCCGCCCTTCAAGGCCCAGAAGGCCGCTCATTCCTTGAGGTTAAGGCCTGCTTCGTGCTCAGAAGTGGTTTCAAAACCTTAGATCAGGTCCAAGGGCCCCGCTTGGCAGCGGGACTTCGCCTCTGATCTTTTTAAATTAAGGTGCTCAGCAAGGCGGGACAAAGCGGCCATTGGAGCCTTTTGAGCACCTTAAATATTGTTTCAATTAGATGCGAAATCCCGCTTCTTTGAGCGGGGAGATGGGGTTTTGAAACCACTTCTAGCGTTGCGGCAGCTTTATCCGGCGCTTTTCCGGATCCGGGTGCTGACGGTAAAAAGTGGCAATGTGCCCGACCATTCCAACAAGCCGGCACCCTGCTTGAGCCTCAATGTCGCCGGTCATGCTCGCTTTTTGCTGTTTTTCTTTGAATTCAATAAACTTTACTTTTATTAATTCATGCGTATTAAGAGCGTCGTCAATCGAGCCCATCAAATTGCCGGTTAACCCCTTTTGGCCAATAAAAACCACCGGCTTTAATCCGTGGGCAAGCCCTTTTAAGAACTTTTTTTGAAAACCCTTCAATGCCTGCATAGCTTCACCTGAAAACGCCATTTCATTCTTGAATCGAAATTTATTATGATTTAAAAAATAAGCAGCTAAAACCGATCAGGAATCAAAGAACACCGCCTATTATTCCAACGTTCTAATATTCCATGAAAAAGGAGATCCATCCATGCCGACCACCAAACAGCCCCAGGAGGCCGTAAAATTTGAAATTCAGACCTACCGGCGGCCCAAAGACCGCAAAGCCTTGCGGTCGACCCATGTTGCTTTTTCCGGATCACCGCAACGGCATCCCTATGACCGGGAAAAGATCATACTGATCGCCGATCCTTACAGTACCCATAACTTTTTTTACGAGTTTTTTAAAGCTGATATTACCTACGTTGAAGAGCTGCCGAGTATTGTCAATTTGAACGGGGAAACCGTTACGATGGTAAGGGTGTGGATCAGGAAAATGAGCATCGGAATGCGCTGCTCACCTTTTATTGTCGAGGACACCACCGGAGAGACAATCGAGAATAAATAGGCTTTTTATATTAAAATTGGCGTACGTTTAATGATGGAACTTAAAGATTGAAATCGTACCGGACTATGAAACGGAACCTGAAAAGAAAATTTGCCGCCTAATTTACAGGACTTTAATGACCACCAGCGTTTCATCATCATCCGGTCCCCGGGGGTGACGGAAATCATTCAGGGATTCAAACACCTTATCCAGGATTTCTCTGGCCGGCTTATCTGCCGCTTCGCGAATCGCATGCAGCAGCCGCTCGGTGCCGAACATTTCTTGGTCGGCGTTAACCGCTTCTTTGATGCCGTCGGTCCCGATTAAAATGATTTGCCCCGGGCCGATCTGTTGTTCGGATTCTTTATAAACGGCGTCTTCCATTACGCCCAGCGGCAGTCCTTCACCGGCAAGCAACTCATATGAGTCCTCCTCCGGCGTATAGAGAATCGCCGGCTCATGGCCGGCCTTCACCCAGCGGATAATTTTTGCTTTAATGTCGATCTCACCGTAAAACATCGTCATAAAAAGATTAAGCTCTTCAACATCCGGGACAAGCCGTCTGTTTACGTCGGTAAGGACGGCGGCACAATCGCTGGGGGAGCTCTGGACTCTCTCTCTGAGAAAGGCACGCGCGGTGGTCATCAGCAGGGCGGAGGAAATGCCGTGGTCGGTAACATCGCCAACCACCACACAGACTCTTTCTTTACCGTTTGCGGCTGGATATAAAAAATCATAGTAGTCGCCACCGGTTTCATCACACCAGATGCTTCTGCCGGCGATGTCGAACCCGTCAACCTGGGGGTCGGATTTGGGCATCAGTTTTTGTTGAACCCTGCTGGCTTCGGCAAGGGAAGACTTAAAATTATTCAACTGGTTTTGATTGGCGACGACTTTACGGTATTTACCGATCGCGCTCTGAATCGCTGTGGAGAGTGTATCTGTCGGACATGGCTTGGGGTGAAATTGAAAGATGCTGCCTTCGTTTACCGCTCTGATCGCGGTCGGCATATCAGCGGTGCCCGTGAGCATCATTCGGACCGTATCCGGATTGGTCTTTTTGACATGGGATAAAAATTCGACGCCGTTCATTCCCGGCATCATAAAATCGGATACAATCACCGCATAGGGTCCATTCTTCTGCACCTGTTTCAGAGCTTGCTCTCCGCTCAGTGCCGTATCAATGCTGAATTGATTCCGCAACTGGCGCTTAAGACCCGCCAGAACCATGGGGTCATCGTCTACCAGTAAAACTTTATCTTTCATCAAACCTTCCTCTCTGTCAGTTCATTACAAACCGTTTGCCAATTGTCCAGCCGGTCGGTTAGCCCCAGGTTATCCAGATATCCGCGGTCCAATTGCCGCCATTTATTTCCACCTTTCTGATCGTGGCCATTATTCCTGATACGGTCAAACGCATCGCCAAAATGCACCGCCGTTAGGAGTCCGGTTGAATTTGACAGGCTTTTTCCGGGACAGTGATGATATGCAATCGCTTCAATTACGGGATATTCCAGCCCCCATAGTCCCATCAGGTAGGCACCGATTTCGGCGTGGCTGGTTCCAAAAAAATCATTTTCCAGATCCCACAAAGGTTGCCCGGTTTGTTGCGCTTCAGCCAGAAGCTTTTGATAAGGCGCCTGAAAATTGGTAACCAGGATAAGCTTTCCCAGATCGTGAAACATGCCGGCCATCAGCGAATTGTTAACCAGGTTTTTATCCAGCTGCTCCTCTTTTGTGATGGTTTGAGCGAACATACTAACCGACATGCTGTGGTTAAAAAGATCGTCAAAATTAAACCAGGCAAACTCTTTTTTATTAAATTCAGAAAAAATCTTGACTGAAAGCACCAGGGCTTTGATGGTTTCGGTGCCCAGCAGCATGACCGCTTCTTTCGGGTTGTTGATTTTTCGAACGAGTCCGAAAAAGGCTGAATTTACGACCTGCAAAATTTTGGCCGCCATTCCCAGATCCTGGGATATGATGTTGCCGATTTTTTCAACCGAGGGGTCCTGCGACTGCAGCTCGCAGATGATTTCGGTATAGACTGCCGGCAGGCTGGGAAGCGTTTCGGTTTGCGAAACGATGCGTTTGATCGATTCGTCCGCCAACAGATTCCGCAGGCCAAACAGTTTTTTTAAGGTATGCTTTAATATGTCGGCATCACAGGGTTTCGAAAGGCTCTGATGCGCCAGCTGCACGGACTTAAATGTCGTTTCCTTTTCCACATGACCGGAAAGGATGATCCGCACCACCTCCGGATATTTGCTTTTGACTTCAGCCAGCAACTGGGCCCCATCCATTTCCGGCATGCTTAAATCAGAGACGATGACATCATAGGGTTCTGATCCAAGCATATCCAGAGCCTCCTTGCTGCCGGAAGCAAAGGTCATCTCCCACTCATTACGCAATTTACGAAGTGTCCGCTGGAGCCCTTTTAACACCATCGGCTCATCATCAACGAATAAAATGCGTCTTTTGGTCGGCTCATTCATTTTCTATTTGATCGCCGTCAATCGGCAGCCGGAGCACAAACGTGGTACCCTGGCCGACATCTGTTTCCAGGTTAATGTTTCCATTATGTTTATCAACAATTACCGAGTGGGCGATGGCCAGCCCCTGACCGGTTCCGCGACCCGGTTCCTTGGTGGTAAAAAACAGATCAAATATCCGATGCCGGATCTCCTCCGGTATTCCGCATCCGGTGTCGCTGATCCGAATTTCAGCACAGTTTCCTTCCCAACCGGTGCTGATCGTAATCGTGCCCTTTGCAGACGAATTATGCCCATTTGAATCGGCAATGGAATGGGCGGCATTAATAATCAGATTCAAAATCACCTGGTTAAATTCAGCCCGGTAACAGGGCACGAATGGTAAGGTGGAATCAAAGCGCGTATCCAGCTGGGCAACATACTTCCACTCATTGCGCGTTATGGTAATTGTTTTTTGAATTTCTTTATTAATATCAATGGGTTCTTTTGCAACTCCACCCGGATGGGCAAAAATTTTCATGGCCTGCACAATGCTGGTGATCCGATCGACCCCTTTGAGCGTCTGCCGGATCGACAGCGGAATTTCTTCTTCAAGATAGGCAATGTCCAGTTCATCAAATCGCTTTTCGAAATTTTGAATGAGCTCCATGGATAGCGGCCTGGATTTAGCGGTTTTGATCACCTCTTGATACAGGCTGCAGACTTCAATCAAATCGTCGAATGAATCCTGCAAAAAACGGGTATTGTCACCGACAAACTGGGTCGGCGTGTTGATTTCATGGGCAATCCCGGCGGCCAACTGTCCGATGGCTTCCATCTTCTGGGACTGATGCAGCTTTGCCTGGAATTTGACGCGCTCGGTAATGTCCGCTCCGATGATCGTCAGGCCCAGGTTACTGTTATGTTCCCCGTTAAACGGGGTGATGGTCAGCCCTAAATACCTTTCTTCACCATCCGAATTGCGGTAATGAATGTCGTCCACCCGAGCATTGCAACCCTCGGTCTGGCTTTTGGCAATTCCGTCCGAGACCTTTTCCCAATCCCATTCAAGACCGCTCTGGTCCAGCGTTTTTCCCATAACATCGGCCGCCGGTTTTTCGAGCACCTTCTCGGCCACGGTGTTCCAGTGAATGATCTCATTTTTCCGGGTTAAACCGATCAGAATCGTCGGCAAGGATGAAATCAGATGCTCGATTTCGTGGTGCGCCTCTTTAACCGTTTGCTTGGCTTGTTTGCGCTTTTTTATCTGGCGTTTCAATTCTTCAGTGGACTCTAACAGTTCAGCCGTGCGATCCTGCAACAGCCTTTCAGCACGATTCTTATCGGTTAAATCCAGCATGACGCTGACAATGCCGGCAATGGTTCCATTGTGATCCATGAAAGTCGATCGGCTGATCAGAAAATCCCGGTTGACGCCGTCCGCACATTTTATAACGGTTTCGTAAGCTTGCCGCCCGGGGTCGTTTAGCAGTTTATCATCGTGCTTTGAGCAAATCTCGTTCAGGGTCCGGGGGATGATTTCCGAATTCTGGTAAACGGATTGGCCCACAATCTTTTCCCGTGGCGCCCCCAGTATGGTTTCGGAAAAGGCCGTGTTGCAATCGACAAATACGCCCTGCGTATTCTTATAATATGCCGGATTCGGGATGGTGTTAATCAATGTCGAGAGGAGCGGCATCTGATCCGGAATGGCATCACAGGTCTTCGAACCGTCATCCGCTTTATCTTCTAAGGAGCTGATATGATATGAATTATTTCGACTGTCAGATTTAAGACCCATTGACTTACTTTCCATTTTGTCCCGGAATTCTATCATTTTTTAGAATCCGGTATAATACCCAGCTGTAACAATTTTGGATTTTTTTTAAACTGCGGAAGAGGCAGAGAAATTCAAAATCTCAGTAACTCAGATTGACAATATTTATCCGCAAATAAACCGGTTGAAGACAATGATGATATCGGCAGGTACGGCTGAAATCTTTATCCGTTTTTCGGATATATTAATTTTTTCCGGGCGAGTTTGTTTTGGACAAAATTTTGGATATCAGGGGATGCTGAAATGGCTGTAATCGGAAGGGGTTTGCATTTGACGCTTATACGGAACAAACAAGGGCCAAACCCGGACTTGACCCGGTCTCTTAAATCAACTAAACAATGGAATACGCATGTCACCAGCAAAACCATATTCCGCAGTTATCAGCGGCAGCGGCCTGTATACACCCGAACACGTCATCACCAACGAAGAATTGGTGGCCTCTTATAACGAGTGGGTAAATCAGTACAACGCGGCGCACAGGGAGGAAATCGAAAAAGGCGAACTCGAGGCCAAACCCCATTCCTCCGTGGAATTCATTGTCAAGGCTTCAGGGATCCAGCAGCGTTTTGCCTATGTTAAGGAGGGGATTCTGGATATCGGGCGGATGCGTCCCCTTATACCGGAACGCCCGGAGGAAGCCCTTTCCGATCAGGCCGAGATGGCACTCCACGCCGCCCGGAGCGCCATCAAAGACGCCGGTAAAAGCGCGGCGGACATCGATGCGGTTATCGTCTCATGTGCCTATACGCAGCGCTCCTATCCGGCCATTGCAATTGAAGTGCAAAACGAGCTGGGGATAAAAGGATTTGCCTTCGATATGCTGGTCGCCTGTTCTGCCGCCACGTTTGCCCTGCATCGTGGTTTTGAGATGGTGACCGCCGGTACCGCCCGCGCCGTTCTTTTGATCAACCCGGAGTTGACCTCACCCCAGGTCAACTACTGTGACCGGGACAGCCACTTTATCTTTGGAGATGTTGCCACGGCAGCGATCGTGGAACGGGCAGACACCTGCACGGCCCCCCACTGTTATGAAATCATTTCTACCAGGGCGATGACCCAGTTTTCCAGCAATGTTCGCTCCAATATGGGGTATCTCAGCCGCGTCAACGATGTGGACCCGTTCGGTCCCGACAAACTCTTCCATCAGAACGGCCGCAGCGTGTTCAAGGAGGTCAGCCCCATGGCCGAAGCGCATCTCCGCGATCATGTCCAAAGCCTGGGTTTCACCATTCCGGATATCAAGCGTTGGTGGTTGCACCAGGCCAATATCAATATGAACAATATGATTGCCAAGCGATTGCTCGGACGGGAAGCGACTTTTGAAGAAGCACCTGTCGTTCTCGATCGCTATGCCAACACCGCCTCCGCAGGTTCACTGATCGCCTTTCACCTGCACAACCGGGATCTGGCTGCCGGCGATCTGGGGGTAATATGCTCCTTTGGTGCCGGATACTCCATCGGCAGTCTCGTTGTACGCAAATGGCTGACATCCACCTGAAAAATTCTGATCCTCGCAGCGCAACTATTTGGAATGCTGGACCAGGCAGAACTCATTGCCATCCGGGTCTGCCATAACTGTCCACTTAATACCGTACTCGTTAAGTTCCCTGAGTTTATTTCCTCCCAGCTCCTGCACGCGACTGACGGCCGCATCGAGGTCGTGCACATCCAGATCAATGTGTACCCGGTTTTTAACTTGATGTGGTTCCGGTACTTTTTGGAGCAGCAATGTGGGCCGCTCTCCCTTTTGCCCCAGGCGCAGGTAATTATCATTCTGGAAAAGAATGTCAGCGCCTAAAACCTGAGACCAAAACTTGGCACACGTCTCTAAGTTATTTACATCCATGGTAATGGCGTAGAGTGTACCAACGCTTCCATGTTGGCTCGATTCAGTCATGGTTCATTATCCCTCCTTTATCGTTTGAGCGATAATAACTCGCCTTTTCGGATAAGGCATATAAAAAAATACCGTTATATTGCAATAAAAAAGGCCCAATCTCTGCAGATTGGGCCTTTAAAATTTGGCTCCCCAGCACGGACGCGAATACCGCCGTTGGCGGGATTTCGGCTGATGCCTCATCCGAATCTTATCGGACCCGGTGGTTAATCCCGCCTGCGGCGGGACGCTGCCTACTGGTCTTCTAAGTAACGGCCGATTCCACGCTTTTTGATTTTTCTTTCAAGAACCAATGCCTCACTTCTGTTTGAGCATTCTTTGGTCCAGATGACCTGCCATGGACCTTTCCATAATTTTGTCGTTCGGGTCAATTGGTATTGGGGATCATTATGTTGGCTTACACGGCGATCCACATTATCGCTATATCCACAATAATATCTACCTGTTGTCTGACTCTGGATGATATAAACCCAAAATGGCATCACTGCTTCTTGGCTCCCCAGCACGGACTCGAACCGCGGACCCGGTGGTTAATCCCGCCTGCGGCGGGACTCTGCCTACTGAGCGTCCATCAAATATCTTCCTATTCCTCGCTTTTTAATTTTTCTTTCAAGTACCATAGCTTCGCCTCGATTTGAGCATTTTTGTGTCCAAATGATGTTCCATGGACCTTGAAAAACCTTAGTTGTCCGGCTCCCATGGTATCCAGGATCGTTATGTTGCTTTAAACGACGGTCTACATTATTGCTATAACCACAGTAATACCTACCATTTGATTGACTTTGAATTATATAGACCCAATAGATCATATTTGTATCCCAAATACAAAGGCCCAATCTCTGCAGATTGGGCCTTTAAAATTTGGCTCCCCAGCACGGACTCGAACCGCGGACCCGGTGGTTAATCCCGCCTGCGGCGGGACTCTGCCTACTGAGCGTCCATCAAATATCTTCCT
>WOR8_10000598_pt1 | contig 37718 bp, 29 predicted proteins | sample DeeMarSeWOR38_10_FD_19890 | JGI IMG/M metagenome (IMG submission 19890) | reverse complement strand
TTTCCCTGGTGCGGAAAATCATCCCGCATCAGGTCCGGATAGCGAGTTTTATTGTAATTATTGCCACATTTGTCACCGTAGCCGACCGGTTTCTTGCCGCATATTTCCCGCTGATCAGTAAAGCACTTGGTCCTTACGTGCCGCTGATTGTTGTTAATTGCATAATTCTTGGCCGGCAGGAGGCATTTTCCTCAAAAAATAGAGTTATTCGGTCTATTCTGGATAGTTCCGGCATGGGTGTCGGATTCATCAGTGTATTGATAATCTTGGGCGGTTTCAGAGAAGTACTTGGATCCGGAACGTTTTTCGGACTCACTGTTCTGGGAGAATGGTTCGATCCATGGATGGTAATGATTCTTCCCCCGGGTGCTTTTCTCGGACTGGGTATCTTTATCGCCATTGCCAACTGGATTAACGCACGGAGGGCCAAAGCATGAAACTATTTCTCCTTTTTGTTTCAGCGGCTGTTGTGAATAATTTTGTACTGTCATATTTTCTCGGCATCTGTCCCTTCGTGGGCGTATCAAAAAAAATGTCTTCTGCGATAAGCATGGGAATGGCTGTAACCTTTGTCATGACGATCGCGGCCGCGGTGACCTGGCTGATCTATCATCTGATCCTGTTACCATCCGGGCTGGAGATCCTGGAATATGTTTCATTCATCCTGGTCATTGCTTCCCTGGTTCAGCTGGTGGAAATGTTCATACGCAAGATAAGTAAACCCTTATATGAAGCTCTTGGTATCTACCTCCCGCTGATCACGACAAACTGTGCGATTCTTGGCCTTGCATTATTCTCTGTATTGCGTGATTATAATTTTATCGAAAGTCTGGTCTTCGGTATCGGTGCCGGCGCCGGCTTTACCCTGGCCATTGTAATTATGGCAGGGATCCGTGAGGAACTTGAACTGGCCAACGTGCCCAAGCCTTTCCAGGGCGCCGGAATCACGATGATCGTCGCCGCTGCCCTTGCCCTGACATTTATGGGATTTGCAGGCCTGATTTCGATTTAGCATCTTATTGTTGAGGATTTAAGGTGAATAAAAGAACTGTCGTATTATGTCTCTGATATGATTATATATGACGGGAATAAGATATTTACGAGTTCGCCTTTGAAAAAGTTGTCGTTAGATCAAATTTAAAAATGCAGTTGATTAAAACGGTAAATTAAATTCGTTAAGACTGGTACTCTTATATCAGAGGTGAACAACAACATAATTGTATTATACAAATTAAAACAAAAAATCGATTAAACCGTCCAACACTGACCAGTTAAACATAATTTTGTCAAGAAAGGTGGAGCATTTATACTATGGATTTAAGCACAATCCTCATTTCCATCGCCAGTATGGGTGGGCTGGGTATGATCTTTTCAGCCGGCTTATCCATTGCCAATAAAAAGTTACATGTCGAGGAAGATCCGCGCATCGCACAGGTTACCGATGCACTGCCCGGAGCGAACTGCGGAGGTTGCGGACTTCCGGGATGTGCAAAATTTGCTGAATGTGTAGTGAGCGGCGAAATGTCACCATCCGGATGTCCGGTGTGTTCTGAAGAAGCCATTTTTGAGATCTCGAATATTCTTGGTATCCAGGCGGAAAAATCGGAGCGTATGATCGCCCGTATTTTCTGTCAGGGTGGCGAAGCGGAGACGGCCAAGAAAGGGGTTTATAAAGGTATCGAGTCCTGTCTTGCAGCAACCTTCGCGGGTGGTGGAGATAAATTATGTTCATATGGATGTATTGGATTTGCTGATTGTGTCGAATCCTGCCCGTTCGATGCAATGTACATGAATGACAACGGATTACCCGTGGTTATCGACGAAAAGTGCACCGGATGCGGCAATTGTGTTGAAGCCTGTCCCCGAGATCTGATTGAACTACACCCGGAAAGCCACAGGCTGTTCGTACTTTGCAAGAATCATGATTCTCCCAAAGAATCACGAAAGATCTGCACGCGGGCCTGTGTCGGATGCGGTATTTGCGCCCGCCTGGCGGGGGAATCGAATATGGTCATGGATAACAATCTGGCCGTCATTAATTATAATGTTTACGGAACTGATCCAGATTTTCCGGTCGAAAAATGTCCGACCGATGGGCTGGTTGTGCTTGGTGTAGGTAAGAAGAAAACAGAATTGGCAGAAAGTGCCTGAAATGTATTCGGAGCGGGAAGAAATTGAGACTGGTATTGTGACGGGTATCCGTGGAAGCGATGCACTGGTGCAACTCAGTATTCAGCCGGCCTGTGCATCCTGTGGGGCCCGTGTTTTGTGTGTACCCGACGGCAGCGGAAACCGAATCATACGAGCGGCTAATCCGATACATGCCGGCGTTGGCAGCAAAGTGGCCATCTCGGAACAATCAGGCTTTCTGCTGAAGCTCTCACTCCTGCAATACGGTATTCCGCTTGCCGGATTTCTGGCGGGTATCTTCTCAATGTATATGCTTAAAATTAATATTAATTTTTTACCTGCCGAAATAACGATGTTTGCCGGAGGAATAATCGGATTATTCCTGGGAGCGGTTTTTTCGAGGCAGGCAGCCGGCAAACTTGCTGGGTCTGGTAATACTTTCTTCGAAATCGTAAGGATCCTTTAACTTGGTTTCTGTTTAATTCACCCCAACCAATATTCCGGATCAGGTCTGATTTGAATCAAAAAAAGAGTGTTCAAATTCATGAATGATTCACTCTGTGGGTTCAGATGGTGGAGAAAAACCCGCCCGCAGGGCAGGATTTGTACACCTCTCCATTCTTGAAGGAATCCGGCATGAATTTATCCCTATCTAGCACGATAGATGAAAATGCAGGATAAGTAATATTGCTTCAAAATGTAAAAGAATTTATCGATCCGTAAATTTTCATCCACATTGCATTATATCGCCATACGCAACCGAAATGATGCCTGAAACTGGCCAAAGAGAATTACCCGACAGCGATGATAAAATTGCATGCATATATAAGGATTTACTATATTTATCCGTTCCCTTAACTACCATCCTTGACCAATGTTTAAACGAGTAACCGCTGTTGCACACTCCAATATCGCACTGGTTAAATACTGGGGCAAGCGGGATCATGTGCTCAATCTTCCTGCGGTAGGATCAATTTCATTAACGCTTGAGGCACTTTCCACAAAAACCAGTGTCAGGTTTGATCCGGAACTTGTATCCGATCAACTGATCCTCAATGGTAAACCGGGAGAAATGGATAAAACGCATCGTATTTCTAATTTTCTTGATCATATTCGGTTGCAGGCAAAAATTGCTTTTTTTGCACACGTTGAGAGCCATAATAATTTCCCCACGGGGGCTGGCCTTGCTTCATCCGCTTCTGCATTTGCGGCCCTTACCTATGCGGCTGCCGGCGCCGCCGGCTTCAAACTGCAGAAGAAAGAACTGTCTGTTCTTGCCCGGCGAGGTTCAGGCTCCGCAGCCCGTTCGATTTTTGGTGGTATCGTCGAGATGCACCGTGGGGAGGCCGGAAACGGCCTTGACGCCTACGCCGAACAAATTGCAGATGCTTCCTATTGGGATCTGCGGATGATCGTCGTTGTGACGGATGAAAGAGAAAAAAATACCGGCTCATCCCGGGGAATGACAGTCAGTGCCGAAACATCACCCTATTATCCCGCCTGGGTGGAAACCTCAGAGCATGATATGAGTGAGATGCGTAACGCGATCAATAAGAAAGATATCGAGCGGATCGGTGAAATTACCGAATACAGCTGTATGAAGATGCACGCACTGATGCTTTCAACCCATCCTGCACTGATCTACTGGAATGGCAGTACGGTGGAAATATTTCAGCATGTGCGGGAGCTACGCCGTCAGGGAATTCCTGCCTGGTTTACAGTCGACGCTGGCCCGCAGGTAAAAATACTGACTCTCCCCGAATATGAACAATCCGTTAAGGAAGCGATGGCTGCACGCAAAGGAGTGAAACGAATAATCTGCTCCGGTCTTGGGCCTGATGCACATCTGGTGGAAGATGGCAGGTTCGATTGAGGTAAGTGCACCCGGAAAACTGATCCTGATCGGTGAATATGCCGTTCTGGAAGGTATTCCGGCGATCGTGGCGGCAATAGACCGGAGGGTAATAGTTTCCATTCGGGAAAATAATCAAAGGGAATTCACTTTATCAGCACCTAATCTTGGCATAGAGCGACAGAAATTTGTGCCGGATGCAAATGGAAATGCGGATTTCATTGGAAAATTGTCTCCACAACAGAGAGAAAATCTCCGTTTTTTCCAATCGGTATTTGCCAGAACCTGGAGAAAATCTGATCTCAATAAGAGCCGTGCCCTCGATTTACATATCGATACAGCTGATTTTTATATCTCAGACCGTATTAAGCTGGGATTGGGTTCAAGCGCGGCAGTGACCAGTGCCCTGACGGCTGGATTACACGCTTTCTGCGGTGGTAGTGTCTCTCTGGATAAACTTTTCCTGGAGTCGCTCGCAGCACACCAGGAAGCTCAGGGAAAAATCGGCAGCGGAATCGATGTCGCTGCCAGTATATTCGGCGGAATACTAGCATACAGTAAAGCAGAACCTGAACCTGAAATAAAAGATATTGGAATCTGTGAAGATCTTGCTATTATTCCGGTTTGGAGTGGTTCAGCGGCATCAACCCTGAATCTTGTAACAAAGGTTTTGCAGTTCAAAAAAGCTTTTCCAGCTCAATATCGATCCATCATTAAGGATATGTCTGAAATCAGTACAGAGGCAATTAAAGCCTGGTCGGATGGAAATGCCAGTACTTTGCTGTCACATATTAACCGTTTTGCCACACTGCTTGAAGATCTAGGGGAATATAGCCAGGCGCCGATTATTTCTGTGGCACATAAAAAAATCGGATCTGTTGTCAGGAAATATAACGGTGTGTATAAGCCATCCGGTGCAGGGCAGGGCGATCTTGGTCTGGCGTTCTGGAAACGTTCGGATATCGATAATGAGATCGATGCATTACTAAAAGCAGCAGGCTTGCAAACAATGGCTTTTCAGTTTGGCGTAAAAGGAATAGAGTTGAAAAATAGAGATTTCTGAAAAACTGCTTATAATGTCATTCTGAACGGAGTGAAGTTTCAAATTTTAAAACAGCGGGCTTCATCCTCCGACGGAATCTTTGCCCCGACTTTGGCGGGGTCGCAATAACAGAAAAAATCTTATTTTTCTGAAGTTTCAAGATAATAAATAATTTTAAAACAGGAACTGAAATGGATCGCTCGCGAATTCCCAAATTTTATCAGGCTAATATTCCGGAAAGGCTTGAGATCCTGCGTGAACGTGGTGTGCTCAATAAACAGGACTTTTTTGCCCTGCTTAATCACGAGATTGTTCTGACCGCTGAACAGGCTGACAAAATGATCGAAAATGTGATCGGAGTATTCGGCTTTCCAATGGCCCTGGGATTGAATTTTCTGATTAATGAAAAATCATACCTCGTCCCGATGGTCGTCGAAGAGCCATCGATTGTTGCAGCCGTCAGCTCGGCAGCCAAGACAATCAGAAATTCCGGGGGATTTAAAAGTATCAGTGATGAACCAATGATGATCGGACAAATCCAGATTGTCGATGTGAATCATCCCAGCAAGGTGCAGCATGCCATCCTCCGGGAAAAAGAAGAGATCATCAATCTGGCAAACAGTCTGCATCCAAAAATGATTGCCCGGGGTGGCGGTGTGAAGGACCTTGAAGTGATCATTCATCCTGGTGCAACCCATAAGGGTGATATGGTTGTAGTACATCTGATGGTTAATACCCGTGATGCGATGGGCGCCAACCTGGTTAATAGTATGTGTGAAGGCGTCGCTTCCCTGATTGAAAAGATCAGTGACGGAAAGGTGTTTTTACGGATTTTATCCAATCTGACCGACCGGGCGATGGTCAGAGCCAGTTGCAGGATACCAACTAATTTGCTCGATGGTAAAGGTTATTCCGGAGAAGAGGTGCGGGATGGTATAATTCTGGCCAATGAGTTTGCTTATGTGGATCCATACCGGGCTGCAACGCATAATAAAGGGATCATGAACGGCATCGATGCGGTGGCGATTTCCACCGGTAACGACTGGCGGGCAATTGAGGCAGCGGCCCATGCGTATGCAGCCAGGGGGCATTCATACACGAGTCTTACGCACTGGAACAGAACTGATGATGGTGAACTGTATGGCGTACTTGAGATTCCATTAAAGGTAGGGATTGTTGGCGGTTCACTCGAATCAAATCCGGCGGTTGGAATCGCTCACCGGATCCTGAATGCGACCTCCGCGAAAGAATTGGCAGAAGTCATGGGAGCGGTAGGATTAGCGCAGAATTTTGCGGCACTGCGTGCCCTTGTAACCGAGGGGATCCAGCAGGGTCATATGACCCTGCATGCCCGCAGTGTTGCCATATCGGCCGGCGCCCCACCGGAAATTTTTGACGATGTCGTTGAAAAACTTGTTGAAGACGGTGAAATAAAAGTGTGGCGGGCCCGGGAAATTATCGATGATTTGCAAACCATGGTGTCTGCACCTGCGGCAGAAATTGCTGTCCCGCGTGTGAAGGAGGGTTTTCATTCAGGATACGGTAAGGTGATTTTAATCGGCGAACATTCGGTAGTTTACGGAACCCATGCAGTTGCGGCACCGATACACCTGGCTATGCAGGCTAAAGTGTGGGAAAGCGATAATGGCGTTCATTTATTAATTCCGCGATGGGGAGTGGAAGAAAAAATACAGCCTGGAGCCGATCATAAATATTCCATATATAAATCCCTTGAATTGATTCTTGAACGTCTCAAATTGCGTGAACGGAATATGAAAATTGAGGTCCTGCCTAATATTCCACGTGCCGTGGGACTGGGGGGATCCGCATCGCTGGCGGTGGCGATAATTCGTGCGCTGGATGCGTATTTTGATTTAAATCTATCCGATGCAAATGTAAACCAGCTTGCCTATGAATCGGAAACACTGGTGCATGGTTCAGCCTCGGGAATCGATAATACAATGGCGACGTATGGTCGATTTACGCTGTTTCGCAAAAATGACCCGCCTCTGATGAAAGATATTCTTGTAAAAGAATCCATTCCGATCGTGATCGGCTTAACCGGCGTGGAGAGCCTGACCGCTAAAATGGTTTCACAGGTTCGAAATGCATGGAACAACAATCAGAATCTCTATGATAGAATATTCAGAGAAATTGATGAACTGGCGCTTCAGAGTGTCGGCGCCATAGAATCTGGGAATATTCGGCAGCTGGGCGAGTTAATGAATATAAACCAGGGATTGCTCAATGCTCTGCAGGTTTCCAGTAAAGACCTGGAAGTACTGATCGACATTGCCAGACGTAACGGAGCTATAGGTGCTAAATTGACCGGTGCAGGCGGAGGCGGGGCGATGATCGCTTTGTGCCCCGATGAACAGGAAAAAGTTGCTCTGGCGATGCGCAAAGCCGGTTACGAAGCTATGGTTACCGCTATAGGATAGGAGAACGTATATGGGTGCGAATAACCGTATTGTCTCGTTTGATGATGAACCGCTGATTGTTGTTGATGAACAGGATAAAATACTGGATTATAAATCCAAAATAGAGTGTCATAAAGGAAACGGTATACTACACCGGGCTTTTTCAATTTTTATTTTTAATCGCAAAAAACAATTACTCTTGCAGAAACGGAGCAAGCAGAAATTATTATGGCCGCTGTTCTGGTCAAACAGTTGTTGCAGCCACCCGCGTAAAGGCGAATCAAACGACCAGGCGACAATGCGCCGCCTGAATGAAGAGCTCAATATCACAACCCCCCTGCAGTATCTTTACAAATTCATTTACCAGGCAAGGTTTGAACGGATCGGATCCGAATATGAGTTATGCTCGGTTTATCTTGGCAGATCAGATCAGCCGCCTGTTGTGAATCCCAATGAAATTGCCGATTGGAAGTATATTGATCTGCCGCAGTTGGATGAACATATGGCACTTTATCCCGACAGTTACAGTCCTTGGTTCAAAATGGAATGGCATAGCATCAGAACGGAGTACATTGAAAAGTTGGAGGCGTTTCTCACAAGTCAGGAATAGAGATAAGAGATGAACGAGAAATTGTGACCAGGCGCACGCAATAACTTCCGAACGGGTGGTAAATTTTTACCGGTAAGCCGGTCTCCCGCACGCACCATTATTAGTCAAACAGCCAGACAAAGCAGGAAATTGAGCATATATCGTATTTTTAAGTCTACGATAAATATCCAACCAAAATCTACAGATTTGAGTAGTAAATTCTAACTATCCCGGGTATAATGATATAATCGGTGGAAAAGTATCGGCTGGCGATATTACTCAGATGTTATAATTCACGTCCTCTGATCAATTACCGGTCCATAGAGCACTTGTTCCTACCGCATGGAAATAATGTTGCCATTCTGGTGGAGAAAGCTCAGAAATGGCGCACATGCCGATGGTTGAAAAATCATTTGATACGAGTTTCAGTTTTCCGGAGATTATAATATATTTTGTAAGTATGTTAAATTTATTAACATCAATGACGTAAGTATGGAGGTTGAGATGAGCAAAATGAAGACATTAGCCGCAATTATCACGGTGATCTCTTTTTCATGTCTGATCTCCTCGGATGAAGAAATGATGTTTACGCATGCCGAGCTGGCCGGTGCAGAAAAAATTATTGGTCTTAATTTTAATGATCAGGAAAGGGATTCCCTGATTGAGGATCTGAAGGATAATCTGAAAGATTTTGAAAAAATCCGTACATACCCTTTGCCCAACAACCTACCTCCGGCATTGTATTTCAATCCGATCCCGCTCGGATTCCAAATGCCCGATCAGCCTTCTGCCTTGAATATGAGTCCGGCAACAGCAGGAGAAGTTCCGGAGAATATTGAATCGCTGGCCTTCTGGTCGGTACGGAATCTTGCCGAATTGATCCGGACACGGAAAATATCCTCTGAACAGCTGACTCGCATGTATATCGACCGCTTAAAGCGATATGATCCGCAATTACATTGCGTGATCACTGTGACAGAGGATTTGGCACTTAAACAGGCCAGGCGTGCTGATGCAGAAATTACCGCCGGCAACTATCGCGGACCACTCCATGGCATTCCTTATGGAGCAAAAGATTTGCTGGCGGTAAAAGGGTATAAAACAACCTGGGGAGCAACGCCTTATCAGGATCAGCTGATTGATCAGAACGCTTCTGTGATCCGCCGGCTTGAAGCTGCAGGCGCTGTTCTGATTGCTAAATTGACGCTTGGCGCCCTGGCATGGGGAGATGTATGGTATGGCGATACGACCCGAAATCCATGGAACCTTGAACAGGGTTCCAGCGGTTCTTCGGCCGGATCCGCTTCCGCAACGGCAGCAGGTTTGGTTGCCTTCGCAATCGGGACCGAGACCTGGGGCTCAATTGTATCCCCTTCGAACAGATGCGGAACAACAGGTCTTCGTCCAACATTTGGTCGAGTGAGCAGAAGTGGTGCAATGGCATTGAGCTGGTCCATGGATAAGATCGGGCCGATCTGCCGGACGGTGGAGGATTGTGCTCTGGTGTTCAATGCGATATTCGGACCTGATGGCGAGGATCAAACGGTGGTCGATGCCCCTTTTATATATGAACCTGAGATTGACCTTAAATCGTTGCGTATAGGTTATCTCAAATCTGCCTTCGAAAGTAATCATGCGGAAAAGGAGAATGATTCTACCACCCTGGCAGTGTTAAACGGGATGGGAGTAAATCTGGTCCCGTTTGAATTACCTGATTTGCCGGTATATTCAATATCGTTTATCCTGAATGCAGAAGCTGCCGCTGCTTTCGATGAGCTGACCCGTTCAGATCGCGACGACCTGATGGTGCGTCAGATCCGAAATGCCTGGCCGAATGTATTTCGGGCATCTCGGTTTATCCCTGCAGTGGAATATATCCAGGCGAACCGGATGAGGTATCAATTGATTCAACAGATGCATGACAGTCTGCAGGCGATAGATCTTTATGTTTCACCTTCCTTTGGCGGAAGTAATCTGTTGCTTACCAATCTCACCGGGCATCCCTGTGTTGTATTACCTAATGGCTTCAATGAAAAAGGCAGCCCAACCAGTATTACCTTTATGGGACATTTGTTCGATGAAGGCCGTCTGCTGACATTTGCCCGGGCTTATCAGGAAGCAACCGGTTTTCACCTGAAGCATCCGGATGCTTTTGTCGTGAGATGATTGTGGAAATAGAACAAAAAGTATTGGAACATCGGTACCGGCCAGTCCGTCAAAAAGAATCACTCGGCAATTTTATTTCATGCTGAGGGTATTATTCCCGATTAAAAATCTGGGGTAATCAATATGCATGAAAGATTTAAGCAATCAAATTGAATTCAATATCAAATATGAACTGCCTGCAGTCAATTGCATACTGCACGTTTTTATTCAGCCGTATTCATAGCATCAATTTGTGCCCGGGCGTTCGTAAATCCCCTGCCCGGCGGGTGTAACCCTCAGAATCAAGATGTTCCAGTAAGGGAATTGCGTATTTACGGGTAGTCTGAAGAAAATCTTTCAGAGTCACCACTGATAAATCGGAATGTTTTGAAAAATAAGTACGCAGATATTCGATTAATTCAATCCAAACCTGCATATGCAGAAAAAATTGGCTCTTGATGAGAATGATCTGATTCTCTTTGGCGAGAACGCTGGTTACAGATTTTATTTCCGCAAGCGGGAGATTCATGATTCCTGCCATTTCTTCAATCGAAGGTGGTGCAAATCGGCGGCTGTGTAAATGTTCCAAAATCTCATTCTTTACTGCCGGTGTGTCTTTACTGATTTTGACTTCAAAATCTTTTATGGCATAGAGGTTATGCACAAAACGCAAAATATCGCTGTTAATCAGCTTTTGCAAGGCGGCATCCAGAATCTCCGGGGCAACCCAGTTTTTTTTCATTCCGTTTATCAATTCCTGCCGATTAATCCCAGGTTTGATAGGATAAGATGCATGATAATCCGATATAAAAATGGTAATTTCCTCTGTTAACATATTAAAATTCTGGTTATTTAAATACCGGTTGTGTCCCTTTATATTAAACAGCCTCACTCTCTTTTTCTGACTAAGCTGCTCAAGTACCTGTTTTATCGTATCGGTCTGAAGGAACAGTTTTTTTTGAATATCCGATATCGAAAACGCCTCCAGACCTGCATAATCAAGGAGTGCATTGATCATACTCCCGGCATCGCCGTTCGCTGTCCTGTCGAAATAAGCCTGCCAAATTTCAGGCTTTTTCCGCAGGCGTGGAGGATCGATCTCAATTATTTTACCTCCGGCAAGCGTGATAACCGGGGAGTGCAGCCTGACTAAAAATGCATCACCAGGCGCCGCGGCTGCGGGACGATCCAGGCTGATACGCACATGATATAGTGTAAGCGGGGATAATTTTTTATCTTCCTCAAACCACATCATCTGACCTGTGTGCTCTGCCGTACCCATATATACATGAACCTGGACCCGGTTGGTAATCTTGGCCGGAATTTCTGCTATCGTTCGCATAACACCGGTAAATGTGTTGAACGGTTGCATGCTGCCTGGTTGACAAATCACATCGCCGCGCTGGATATCTTCTTTGTTTATACCCTGCAGGTTGACGGCCGCACGAAAACCACTGCGTACTTCCGCCATTTCTTTAACATGCGTCTGAATTCCGCGTACCTTCAAACGTCTTTCTTGCGGCATCTGATCAACCTCATCACCTTTATGCAGGGTGCCGCTCAGAACCGTACCGGTTACCACGGTTCCATACCCTTTTATTGTAAAAGATCTGTCAACCATCAAGCGGAACGGCTGCACGATGTTTTTCTCTTCCAGTTTGTGAATTTTGTTTTCAATTTCAGTCCTGAGTGTGTCAATATTTTCACCAACTGTTGAGGATACTTTAAATACAGGCAGGTTTTCCAGCCCATATCGTTTGAGGAGATCTTTTGTTTCTTCAACGATAAGATCCAGCCAATCCTGGTCCACCAGATCTATTTTGTTGATTACAACCAGGCCGTCATGCACATCGAAAAAGTGCAGGATATCAAGATGTTCAACGGTCTGCGGCATAATGCCGTCATCGGCGGCGATTACCAGTATAAAAAAATCAATGGTACTGACCCCGGCGACCATATTGCGGATAAATTTTTCGTGACCCGGAACATCGATTATTGTGACATCGTCACGCCAATAGGCAAAACCAATATCAATGGTTATGCCACGTGCTTTTTCTTCCTTTAAACGATCGGCATCTATTCCAGTCAGGGCTTTGACCAGGGCCGTTTTCCCGTGATCGATATGTCCTGCAGTACCAATGATCGTATGCTTTTTCACAGCGCGCTTTCCAGAAGATTTACGATTGGACTGATATCATCATCCATCAAGGCGAGCATGTTTAAACGATATTTTTCATGCTCCAGATAACCAAATACGGGTGTCTCCGTTGATCGTAGCCGGCGGGCAAGGTGTTCTGCAGATATAGGACCCGGTGTATATTCAAGGGCATATGAGGGAACCGGAAAAACCGGATAGGCACCACTTCCGACCCGGCCTTCATCGTGGGTTACGGCAAAATAACTGCGCTTTGCAGGTGTCAGGTTCCGATATATTTTTTGTGCCCGTTTTTCCAGGTCTGCCGGATTTTGTGATAAAAATTGTAAGGTTAAATTCGATTTGGCGATCATCTCGGGATTCAGATATCCCTGCAACACATTGCGGAGCAGGAAGAGGCTTACTTTATCGCAGCGTAACGCGCGCAGCAGATGGTTCTTCCTGATCTTTTGAATAAGATCTTTCTTCCCGGCGATGATGCCGGATTGCGGTCCTCCTAGCAATTTATCACCCGAAAAGGTTACTACATCGACACCGGCATGAATAACTTCGGAAACGACCGGTTCATATTCGAAGCCGAATCGGCGCATATCGATCAGGGCGCCACTGCCAAGATCGTATATTATCGGGATATGATGTGTATGCGCCAGATCGGTTATCTCTTGCATATCAGGTTTGGTGGTGAAACCGATAATATGATAATTACTGGGATGAACAAGCATAATCGCTGCAGTTCTTGATGTAATTGCACCGCGATAATCATTCAAATGGGTTTTGTTGGTGGTGCCAACCTCAATCATTTTGACACCGCTGCTCTTCATGATTTCCGGCATACGGAAAGATCCTCCGATCTCTACCTGTTCGCCACGTGAGATAATAACCTCTTTTCTACGGGCAAGTGAATTCAGGGTCAACAAAACCGCAGCGGCATTATTGTTGACCACTACAGCCCCCTCCGCACCGGTGAGCAGCTCGAGCAGCGGGGTTACGTGGGAAAGCCGGTCACCGCGCCTGCCGGTTTTAATCTGGATTTCAAGATTCGAAAAGCCGGCCAGCAGGGATAACCGGTCAATAACCATCTTTCCCAATGGCGCCCGACCCAAACCGGTATGTAAAATTACACCGGTGGCATTATAAACCCTCCTGAAACCGGTATCCGACAGCGTGCAGATCCGTTTGTTCACTTCCCTCGTAATATCACGTACTAAGGAAGATCGATCAGCTGTTTCCAGATTGAACATTTTGGGATGCCGGCGAATCTCTCCGATTACCTGCTCAATTATTATTTTCTTATAGGTATCGGCGATCGGTGGTTTCATCTCGCGCAACACTTCCAGGAGGGCATTGACAGAGGGAATTTTAGCAAAATCTTTTGACATTTTATTATTCGTAGGGATTCAAAGACACAATAAATTTAATCGATAAAATTAAAATTGATATATCTTGAAGATAACGAAGATTAACATTTGAATCATCAATAGTTACACCCGGAGGCATTGAATTCATCAAGTTTTATGATTACGAATTGTTGCCGTGCACCGTAAGATATTTGAATCATCAGAACAATGTGCGATCTATCTCATATTTAAACGAATTAGTTAGGAGGTTTTTCTTCCGGCGGTTTACAAATGATCCTTACCAGTTTTATCCGGCGTCGGATCACCTTCATTATTATAAATTCGTAACCGTTGTAACTGATTGTCTGTTGTTCGTTGGGCACCGAACCGAAAAGTCCGAACAGAAATCCAGCAAGGGTTTCCACACCTTCCTCAGTAGGCAGCGAAAGACCAAGTTCATCGTTTATTTCTTCGAGATCCATGCTGCCGTCCACAATGAATTCGGTACTGGTAATTTTTTGATATAATGGTTGCTCGCTGTCGTGCTCATCCTGAATTTCACCAACGATTTCTTCTATGATATCTTCCAGGGTAACCAAACCGGCTGTACCGCCATATTCATCTACCACAATGGCCATATGGATTTTCTGGGTTTGGAATTCGCGCAGCAGATCATCAATTTTCTTCTGTTCCGGGACGAAATAGGCCGGGCGTGCCAGCTTCCGCAGATCAACTCTGGCGGTTTCTGGCTCGTCCAGAAAAGGCAGCAGGTCTTTTGCATAGATAATTCCAATGATATTATCGATCTTATCCTGGAATAAGGGCATTCTGCTGTGCATATGTTTTTTGATCAGTTCGAGCAGCTGGTTCATGTCGGAATCAACCGCTACTGAAATCATGTCAATTCGGGGGACCATAATTTCCCGCACGGTAGTTTCTCCAAACTCGAAAATGGAATGGATCATTTCCTTCTCATCCTGCTGGAGCGTTCCTTTTTCCTCACCAACATCTACGAGAGAAAGCAATTCTTCTTCTGAGAGGAGAAGTTTATTTTTGTTGATTCGGAACAGATGGGTAAGCCACTGGGTGAAAATATGAAAGACACTGACAATCGGTGAGAACAAATAAAAGAAAATCGTTAAGGGAAAAGAAAAATTGATCGCCACACGGCGGGCATTCTTTACAGCAGCAACCTTTGGTACGATTTCAGTGAAGATTAAGATTACAAACGTTACTACGATTACTTCAATGAGTATACCGATCTCGGTATCCAGATCGAGTGCCCGGCAGAAATCGAGGGTCAATATGGCCGCCAGCGAGGCAGCGCCGATATTGACGATGGTATTGCCGATGACGATAGAAATCAATAGTTTTTTTGGCTGACTTAATAGTTGCACAACCTGACGGGTTGGGGCATCTTTACGGCTCTTCAGACGTTCAATGTCAGCGGCGGAAAGCGAAAAATATGCCGTTTCCGATGCCGAAAAAAAAGCAGACAGTGACAACAGGATGGCGAAAACAGCAATATAAAATAGAATCATTAATTCCAAAACCGTAAAGTCTCCTGCGTGTATTTGACTAACATTATTTCCTCCTGGCAAACGCCTGAATACATCGGTACAGAGCTTGGGAAAATAATGACCAGAGATCAAGGATAAACAATGTTTTTGAACTTATGGATGTTGTTCCTTAATAAAGTGTACCAATTCCTAATCCCTATTCTCGAATCATCAGATCCCGTGGTGGTTTTATAGCTGATATAAATCCACGACTTTCTGAACTAATATATCTTCCTTTTTTTTCATTTCTTTGCGCAGGACCGCATTCCGGTCGTCAAGCCCCGCCAAATGCAATGTACCGTGGATAATCAGCCGGCTCAATTCCTCCATCAATGAGGTATTATAGAACGCGGCCTGATCCCGAGCCCGATCCAGGCTGATGTAAATTTCGCCCTCGATGGCATCTTTATCTCCCAGATTGAACGTCAGCACGTCAGTGAGGCTATTATCACCCAGGTATTGCTTATGCAGATCCCTGAGACGGGTATCATCCGTGATAATGACAGTAAGAGATGCTAGAGGTAACTTAAGTTTTTCAGAGGACCATTTCATTATTTTTTGCAGAACGGGTCGATTTTTTTTTAATTCAGGTCCTGTAGTGTGAATTTTTGTTTCCATTTGACCAATATTTTTCAGCTTCTATTTCTTTGGGGTGCTTTTTTTACCATCATCACCGTTCGGATACTCGATTCGTTTGTGATAAATTCCCGTCAGGACAGACATAAAACCATCTATGATCCCTTTGAGATCCCGCATCGTCAGATCGCTATGATCCAGTTCACCCTCAAGAAATCTTTTCTCTACGAGTTCTTCCACCATTTTGCGGATACGGCTGGCCGTCGGATTCTTCAAGGTACGTACTGCTGCTTCGACCGTATCGGCCAGCATTACAATCGCGGTTTCTTTCGACTGGGGAGAAGGACCGGGATAACGATAATCTTCATCATTTACTTCACTGTCTGTCTTATTCTGAAGTGCCTTATTATAAAAGAAAGACATTAGATTACGCCCGTGATGTTCCGGAATAAAATCACGGATGATTTTGGGCAGGTTATGCTTCTCCGCCATTTCAAGGCCGTTCTTTACATGTGAAGCCAGAATCAGGGCGCTCATATTTGGTGCCAGACTCTCGTGCTTGTTATTACCACCTTGTTCATTTTCAACAAAATATTCCGGTTTTACTATTTTCCCAATATCATGATAATAACTGCCAACACGCGCGAGCAGGGAATTGGCATCGATATATTTAGCTGCCGATTCCGATAAATTCCCGACAATGATACTGTGGTGGAATGTACCCGGGGCTTTAACGGCCAGCTCCTTAAGCAGCGGATGATTCAGATCAGATAATTCCAGCAATGAGATATCGGTGGTTATATCAAACAACCTTTCGAAAATGCCAAGACTCATATAGGTAATGAATGGGGATAAAATGGCATTCGGCAGGATGAAAAAAGTCAGGATCCGGATTAATTCATTCCATTCTTCGAATCTCAGCATTCCGAAGGTGAATACGATGCCAAAATAGGCAAGCATAATATAGAGTATAGCGCGGAAAATATGGTTGCGGGTACGAATATGTGTGACAGAATAGATCGAAACCAATCCGACAAAAAGGGTCATCACGATAAAGGTAAAATCAAAGCCGGTGATCCCGCCAAGCAGGAGCGCAATAATAACCGTGCCTACAAAACCGACGCCTGGATCAAAAAGGATGCCCAACAGCATAGAAGATATTGTGGTTGGGATTACATACAGTGACCAGTTCAGTGTATTGACAAATACGGCTCCCAGCGCAATCTGTAGAAAAACAAGCAAGCTCAATAGTAATAATTTTCTATTATCTCGAAAAATACGTGGCCGGTTCGCTGCCAGATAGATGACCAGCATGTAGAGGATTAAACCGATGAGGATAAACCGGGAGATCACGGAGAGGATATTTCGTACAGCTTCATGTTCGGCGCCACGTTCAGCGGTGGCCACTTCGAGTGAATACAGTTTCTGATATATTTCTTCCGTGATCCGTTCGTTGGCATCGACAATTCGTTCATTCTCATACACAATATCTTTGGCAGTTGGCACGGCCGCAATGGCTTCACGTTTTCGCTGATCGGTCTGTTCCTTATTAAACTGGATGGCAGGCTTGGCAAATTTCGTAAGTAGACGAATGAGGTTGCCGGTTGTATCCACAGAACTTATTTCAGTACCGAATATCGTCCGGTCTATGCATTCGGCTAAGGAGACTTCCTCTTCAATGCCATTTAACAATATGATTATTGCATTCTTATCCAAACTGTTTACTGAAACATCGATATAGTATTTGGTGTATAAATTTTCCAGCGCAGAATTTAGTCTGCCACTCAAATTACGGTTATCCTTAAGTAACCTATATGCCAGCACGATATCATTGCGCGCAAAAGAGATTTTCAATCGAAATGAGAGATCCTGCATAAAATTACTGAGCGAATCTTCAGTAATGGTTGAATCTATATGAAACCGGCGTAGCTCGTATAAAAATGTATTTAGCCGTTCAACCTGATATTTTACAATAGAGTCAGATTTGATAAAAACAGGTAATACTTCCTCCGCCGCTTTCTGCCTTTCTGACTCCAATTCCTTTTCATTTTTCAGGACGGAAAAAGTAAAAGGGGCGATCACCTTTTTATTGGTAATGCTGCCGATGGTGACATCCGTATATTTAAAAGACCTCTCAGGGGTGAACAACAGCGGTATAATGATCACGAGGAAAATATAATATCCCAATTTCACCAGTAATTCTGGGATGGGAATCTCACCGAATTTTGCCCGGCGAATACGTTCTATAAGATTTGGTTCTTTTTTTGTGTTTTGTTTAACCATACATCAGATCTTTTCGAGTTTCTGTAAATCGTTTTTACCGCCAAAAACCAGTAAAACATCTCCCATGTCGATGCGGTAATTCGCATCCGGGTGCACGGTTTGCTGATCTACGTGATTTGCATGCTTTTTTATCAGAATCACCTCGGCGCCGTAATCGGAGCGCAAATTCAATTCACGCAGCGTTTTTCCGATAAAGATATTAGGTGCTTCGATTTCAATCAAATGATAATTTTCAAAAACGGGCACATATCTTTGACGCAATGTCTTATGCATACCGCCTCCCAGCTCACCGGACATGTCACGCAGAAAGATTTGCCGGTTATATATTTCAATGACATCCTGCTGCCAGATGCTGCCCCTGATTTTACTTCCGTTCTGGTAAGATACCACTGGAAACACATCCAGGTTATAACGGCCGAATTTTTTCATTACATCATCCAGATTTTCATCTATAGATACCGTGACGACCTCCGGATTCATGATATCACTTGCAATCAGAATGTGTTTTAAATTTTCATAATCCACGATCGTCTGTCGAATTTCATTCAGCGACACTGATCCTATTATTTTTTCATCTTTATCGACCACATAAAAGTAACTGTGAAAACTGTTTGATAATTTTTCGATGATATTCGGAAAAGGTTCCGATTCTGGTATAATTTCTACAGAAGATTTGTAAATATCACTCACTTTGAGCGATTTCAACACATTAATTTCACGACCACCGAAAAGATTGATCCCGCGTAATTTGAGCTTCAAGGTGTAAATTGACTCCGGTTTTACCCGCATCGCAATTAATGTAGAGATAATACAGGTTATCATCAAAGGCAGGATTATTTTATAATCATTGCTCATCTCAAATATGATCAGAATCGCAGCGATGGGACCATGGGTAGCGGCAGCCACAACACCACCCATGGCAACCAATGCATAGGCACCCGGATATATATCCAGTGCAGGAAAATAGTATGCAATTACTGAACCATAGAAGCTGCCGAGCACCGCCCCGAGAAAGAGCGAGGGAGCAAATATACCCCCGGATCCGCCGGAGCCGAGACTGAGTGATGTGGCAAAAATTTTAAGAAAAACCAATGCGAGCGCTATATGCCAAATCAGGGTACCATTCAATGCGCTGGTAATCGTGTCATATCCCACGCCGAAAATTTGTGGAACAATGAGTCCGATTACGCCGATACCCAATCCCCCGAGACCGGTCTTTACCGGTTCCGGCCATTTTTTTTTGTCAAAAAACCCCTCGAATCCATACAGAGTTTTGATAAATAGCAATGCAACACCCCCTGCAAGAAAACCCAGCACCAGATAAAAGGCAAGCTCCACCGGCGATTGCAGGTGATATTTGGGAACTACAAAAGCCGGGAAGTCACCTAGAAAATGTCTGGATACGACCGTAGCCATAACGGATGAAATCACCACAGGGCTAAACTGTGGAACCGCAAAATCGCCCAGAATAACCTCAACAGCGAACAAGGCACCGGCAACTGGCGCATTAAAAGCAGCGGCAATACCGGAGGCCGCCCCACACGCAACAAAAGTGCGCATGCGCCGGGGATTGACCCGGAAAAACTGCCCGACCGTGGATCCCATGGCAGATCCGATCTGAATGACCGGCCCCTCACGGCCAACTGATCCGCCGGAAGCAATATATACCGCCGATGCGACCAGTTTGGCAATGACCACCCGCGGGCGGATGATACCATTCCGTAAAGCGATGGCCTCCATAACCTCCGGCACCCCATGTCCTTTAGCTTCCCGGGCAATAAACCGTATGATCAGGCCAACGAATAATCCCCCGCTTGTTGGGATAATCAGCTTCCAGAACCAGTCAATTTCATTGATGGTTCCTAAATTAAATTCACCATTCCAGAATAGATGTTCGAACGCACGAATCATATGTTGTATCCCGACGGCACCGAATCCCCCCAAAATACCGATGATTACAGCGACAGTAAGTACGAAGGAGTGTTCTCCCAGCTTAAAACGTTCGATCAGCTTCGCAGTTTTCTTGGAAAAATGGTGAAATGCTATATTTTTAGGATTGGCAGGGTCGTCCATTTAGCGGATTTATTTTTGGATGGATTTCACTTTGTTGTGTTCATCCACAAGTATTGCAATTGGCCGATGATGTGCTACCTCTTCGGGGGAAAGATTTATATATGTGATAATGATTGTGAGATCTCCGATACTGCCCAGTCTTGCAGCGGCGCCATTGAGGCATATCTCTCCGGATCCTTCTTTGCCTTCAATGGCATATGTACTGAACCGCTGGCCATTGTTGATATTAACCACATCCACTTTTTCATAGGGAAGAATATCCGCCTGACGCATCAACACGGGATCGATCGTTAAACTGCCCTCATAGTTCAGATTGGCATCTGTCACCGTCGCCCGGTGGATTTTTGATTTTAATAGTGTCCGGTACATCGAACACGATCTCCTCGTTCATATTTATAAAATCCTCTGAATTTACATATCACTCATTTTTTTTTCAACTAAAAGTTATCAACGCGCACTTCCGGCTTGGATGGGGAATTTACACGCAATAGTCTCCAGGCCTTTTTCTCTTTGCCTTTCTGGCAATCCTTGGATAAATTACTTATTGTACCACTTATTCAAGGAGAGCTACCATGACTGCCATTGTGGATGTAATGGCCAGAGAATTACTGGATTCACGCGGAAATCCGACCGTTGAGGTGGAAATTTTTCTCGAGAGTGGCGCAAACGGACGTGCAGCTGTGCCATCCGGGGCGTCAACCGGTGAACATGAAGCAAACGAATTACGTGATAATGATGCTAAAAGATACATGGGTAAAGGAGTTCTGAGGGCAGTAAACAATGTAAACGAAATCATCGCAGAGAGTCTGATCGGTCTTGATGCAACCGATCAAGTGGGCATTGACATGCTGCTGCTGGATCTTGACGGAACTGCCAACAAGAGTAAACTTGGTGCTAACGCCATACTCGGTGTATCCCTGGCTGTTGCCAGAGCCGCTGCGGAAGCCCTGGGACTGCCTTTGTTCCAGTATCTGGGCGGTGTAAATGCCAAAGTGCTGCCAGTCCCAATGATGAACATTTTAAATGGTGGATCGCACGCTGATAATAATGTTGATCTGCAGGAGTTCATGATCGTTCCGGCCGGTGCTCCAAGTTTCAGAGAAGGTTTACGCATGGGCGCGGAGATTTTCCATAATCTTAAAAAAGTCCTTCATGGCAAAGGATATAATACGGCTGTGGGCGATGAAGGCGGCTTTGCACCTGATCTGAAATCCAATGAGGAAGCGATCGAAGTCATCCTTGAAGCCATCACCAAAGCGAAATATAAGGCCGGTAAGGATGTATTTCTGGCTCTGGATCCGGCATCCAGTGAGTTTTATGATACAACAAAGAAAAAGTATATTCTTGCTTCGGAAAAACGTGAACTTACTTCCGAAAAAATGGCCGATTTTTATGCCGATTGGGTTAAAAAATACCCGATCATCTCAGTTGAGGACGGCATGGCTGAAGACGATTGGGAGGGGTGGAAGATCATTACTGAAAAAATCGGTAAAAAAGTTCAACTGGTTGGAGACGACCTGTTTGTAACAAACACCAAACGGCTTAGCGAGGGTATCCGGAGAGGTATCGCCAATGCAATCCTGATCAAAGTAAATCAGATCGGAACTCTGACCGAAACACTGGATGCGATAGAAATGGCGCATAAAGCAGGCTACAGTGCCGTGATTTCGCATCGTTCCGGCGAGACTGAAGATAGTACGATAGCCGACCTTGCAGTGGCTACAAATGCAGGTCAGATCAAAACCGGGTCGGCATCGCGCAGTGACCGGATTGCCAAGTATAATCAGCTGCTGCGCATTGAGGAAATACTTGCCGATACGGCCCAGTATCGCGGCATCGGGGAGTTTAAACAGCTGGTCAAGAAGTGATAGAGCCAAAAGCAGCTGAATCATAATCACGCCATGAGTTTGTTGCCTGTAACCGCGACAAAATCATGGGTGTACATTTTTTGATGTCAATAAAATGTCTTTGATAAGAATTCTTACAGGCTGCGGGGGAGTTCGAAGGTTTCCAATCGGTATCCTAATTGGGATATAGTAATCATATGGCAAAACCACCATTAAGAACTAGAAAAGGATCATTCCGGTCAATTTTACAGGATTTGAACCGTAAAAAGCGAACCAGACAACTGTTCTGGGTGGGTGTGTTTCTGATTGTGCTGCTATTTATTTCCTCCGGACCCCGTGGGACGGTGCAGTTACTGAAATTCGTCAGTCAGAAACAGGAATTAGAAGAAGAGATAAAGGGATTGGAGGCGAAGAAAAAGGAACTGGAAGCTCTTAAAGAAAAAATAGAGAAGGATCCTGATTATATTGAGAAAATTGCCCGTGAAAAATATAAGATGCGAAAAAAAGAAGAAAAAGTCTACCAGATTGTTGAAGAAGAAGACTGAGCCCTGATAAGGTTCAATGCGTAAAATCCTCGCCATAGCCGTATTTCTGATATTCAAAATCGTATTTGCCCAACCGTTTGTTTTGCCGACCGAGAACGTTTTCCAGACCAATTTTTTAAGAGGAGAATTTGATGAGTGGAACTGGCTGGGTAATTTCAATTATTATAAGGAACCGGTTGTTGGGACCGGTATCAGTTTCAGGGATAATTTTCTCTCTAGCCATTTCCGGGATAGCCGCCTCTGGCGGGAACAAAATAATCTGGAAGGCTATTTATATTTAAAAACTCCAAACACGTATCATGGAATCTACGCAAAATCATGGTACCTTCAGGACCTGAGAAACCAGGAAATAACCTCACGTTTTGGCAACCATTCAATGGGCTTGAAGGCCCAGTACAATATGGGGTCTTTCTTCATTCTAAGACCGTATGCCGGTTATCAGAAGTCTGAAAATCAAAGTCTGATTGACTGGGGATGGGATCTCGGCATCGATGCAAGACTGAATAAATACCCGCTTGGAGATTACCAGACCGATGTGCATATTCAGTCGGATCAAGACCTGTATCCTTTAAGACAAAATGCCTTTAATGCATTCGATGTTCGGTTGAAGACGCATTTTTCAGCTTTGGCGAGCGACTCTCTGATGGTGCATTATAGTAAGGATAACCAGGAGTATTTTGCCTCGGATGGCATCAGTCTGATTGATGTTCAGATTGAAAATATGGGATTTGAAAATTTTCTATATTATCAGGTCTCCCCGCATAATCAAATCGAATTTAATACGCTTCTGCTCTCCCGCACAGTCGATGATAATACCCCTGATGCTAAAAATCGGAGGGATGTGGAGCGATTCGAAAACACGCTGTTTTTTCGCCATACCGGAGGCAGACTTTCGATGCTGCTGAGTGTTCACACGTTCCAGGAGATCCAGGATAATCTCGACGTGGTTACCGATAGTAAGGCCATGCAGACCAGTCTCCGGGCTGATTTTTACTATCGTTTAAATTCCCGTGATATTGTCAGACTGAAACTGGGATTGATCAAATTTCAGTATGATACGCCGGATACGGTGACGAATAACGATGATCGAGACGAATCCCGTTTTATAGGTTCCATTGAATATTCAAGGCGGTTCAGTAATCTGTTTGAAGCCAATATCGAGTTTTTTACCAACCTCTATCATAAACTTTATATTTTCCGGGAACAAAGCGCTAATAATAACCGCAACCGGATCTACAAATTACAGGCCTCAACCCGATATTCCAACCAACGCTTCCGAAACATTCTGTTAACCTATGTGCTTGCCAATTATACAATCTATGATTTTGATGCGCAGTTCACCAACCGGCGTAGTTTTGTGTTTCGTAAGTATGTTCTGGCGGATTCCCTCGAGATACAGGTTTTACCAAGGACGGCGCTGGGATTTCTCGGCAGACTTGAATTGGATGATCGGGGTACATTTTATGAGGAGGATTTCACACAGGGCCTGCTTGAGTCCGGGCGTAGTATTTTCTACGATTTCTATCTGGAACAAAAAAGTGTTTTTAATTTTACTGTAATGGCAGGGGTTTCTGTTTATCAGCGTGACAGCTGGCGGTATATGCCGGCAAAAATTCAGGACAGGAAAATCCGCAAAACGAGCCCGTACATCAGAATCCTCTATCCAATCAGCCGGCACATCCGGTTTAACGCTTATTTATGTTTAACAATGCTGCGCGACGAGGGACGGATTAATACTGATTATCCCGTGGGAAATTTAAATTTAATGTTTCTGTTCTAGAGCATAGAGCCCGGGATGTAAACGGCAGGAAGGCAAATACTACAGAACTGCAGGTCAAAATTCAGCAAACGATACAAGTAAAGCATGATATGATACCAGATAGTGCGTGAAATTACAACACTTTTATATTTTAACAACTTAATTATTAAGTAACCGAGTGTCTCTTATTTACTGTCTCAAGTCAAATGTATTGCGGTTCAGGTTTCTTTATTTTGGTTGACTGCATTTGGCTATTTTAATAAATTGAAAAAGCTGTTGGAATGATCAAAAAGTAAAAATAACCTTAATCATGCGGGATTTGTCTCGATAATAAGAATTATCCGATATGTTTTCAATCCACAAAAAACAGCAGGGATTCAAATTTGATCCATTCAATATTGAATCGAAGGATAAAAGAATTCAGTTCGAACGCCTCGGTTCATCGGTCAGAACAAAACCGTTATGGTGGTATCTTATGGTGTTTATTATTGTTTTGATCATATACTGGTATCTAAAAGATAATCTATAATTTGCGCATCCACCTGGAGGTAGAATGATTCAGATCAGTGAAATTCTCAAGAAAGTACCCATCTTCCGGATGCTCGGAAAAGAAAGTATAGATTTTATTGTCGAGCGCCTCAAATTCAAAACTTTCGATCAGAAAGCGGTGATTTGCAATATCGGAGATCCGGGTGACGCAATGTATATCATCATCACCGGAAGGGTGGATATCTGTATATATACACAGGACGGGACAGAACAGGTGGTGGCGACACTGGGACCCGGCGACTATTTTGGTGAAATGGCTTTGCTCACAGGTGAAACCAGATCAGCCACTGTGCGTGCCTCAGAACCCTCAGAAATGTTCTTGCTCTATAAAGAGGATTTTGATGTGATTCTTGAACGTTTTCCATCGATTTCTTTGAGCATGGGCAAAATCGTGAGCCAGAGATTGCGCGAAACACTCAAGAAAGCCACCCAGCTGCCGGGACGGGGAGATCTTAAAGATACCGGTCTGAAAGGAATGATCAAGGACCGGGCGGTGGTCGAGTTGATCAGCTTTTGCGAAAGTAATTCTCTGACCGGCACCCTGACGTTGACAAAGGAAGGACAGGTGGGAGTGTTCGAATATACCAAAGGGGAAGTGACGTCAATTAAACTGGGTGATAAAAAGGATGATGAAGCACTGGATACCATGCTTGGATGGTCCGAAGGGGAATTCGAGATTAAGTCAAAACCCCTGACCCTGGAGAAAAAGGAGAAGAAGACTGAAGAGATCAAGAAGATCCTTATTGTCAATAACAGCCTTGTAGTCAGAAAATTAATTGAGCGTGCGTTCAGGGGGCTTGGATATCAGGTGGCCACGGCCGAAAATATTTCTAAATCCAACGTCTTAATAACACAGTCGACACCTGATATCATCATTACTGATGTAAAACTTGCAGATGGGCAGGGACTCGACTTGTGCCGGTCAGTAAGGGAGAAAAACCCGATATCCTTCATTTTCCTAGCTGATGATTCGGTGAAAACTGAATTTGAACAAGAATTAAATTCACTCGGAAAAGCGGTGCTGACAAAAACCCATGAGGTCAGTGAGATAGTCAAACTTGTTGAAAATATGATCTAGGATGAGCGAAGAGACCATTGGTTATCTAAAACAGGTAATTCCATTTAAAGATCTTTCGGAAGAAAGCCTTCGGGCGATCAGCCAAGATGTCTCGCATGTTGAATTTCCGGAAGGACTGGTAATTATACGAGAGGGGGATGAGGGCGACAGTCTGTATATTATAAAATCCGGCACAGTTCAGGTATATATTAATGGTCCGGAAAAGGATGAAAAAATAATTCTGACCAAACTTTCCGAAGGTGATTATTTCGGAGAGATGTCACTGATTACCGGTGAACCAAGGTCGGCCACTGTCGAAACGACATCAAATGTGTCCCTCCTGCGTCTGGATAAGGATGGTTTTCAGCGTCTCATAAGCAATAATCCGAAAGTATCCCTGTCTCTCTCGCATATGCTGAGCCAGCGTCTGAAACAGGCTAACATCAAGCGTGCGGAGACAGAAAAATTTTATCATGCCAAAATAACTCAATCCGGATCACTCTCGGAGATTTCATTTTACGAGCTCCTGCGTTTCTGTGAACAGAATGCCCTCACCGGCAGAGTAAAAGTGGAAAACGCTGAAAATGTGGCGGAACTATCATTTTTGAAAGGGATCGTACAATCTGTGGAACTCGGTAATCTTACCGAAGATCAGTCAATGGATACATTGATGCAGTGGCGTGAGGGAACTTTTGTGATCGAACCTTCATTTTTTACCCAAGATGAGTCGATTGTCACAAATCCTGAACATGAAAACGGAGAGATCGGGGAGACGGAAAAGATAACTGATCACCAAGACAGACCCGAAACCGTTTCTGAATCCAGAGACGAACCGGAAAAACCTGAGGTCAGCTATGAAAGCGCCGATTTTACCCATGATGAATCGGCTATCACAAATCCTGAACAGGAAAACGGTGAGATCGGAGTGACGGAAGAGATTACTGATCACCAAGACGGATCTGAAACCGATACTGGATCCACAGACGAACCGGAAAAACCTGAGGTCAGCTCTGAAAGCGCCGATTTTACCCATGATGAATCGGCTATCACAAAACCTGAACAGGAAAACGGGGAGATCGGAGAGACGGAAGAGATATCAGATCATCAAGACAGACCTGAAACCGTTTCTGAATCCACAGACGAACCGGAGAAGCCGGAGGTCGGCTCTGAAAGCGCCGAATGGGCGCAGAGTTCCGATAAATCAGCAGCTGTTGAAGAAGCAACTGTATCGCAAACCGAGACCCTCACCACTCAGGAGATCGTCGAAAAATTATTGAATGACACATTGAGAAGGTTAATATCGATTGTCGGGTCACAACTTTTACGCGAAAATCTTGTTGCTTCCCAGGAACAGCTGGTTCCTTTTTTCCCAACTCTTGAATCTTTAAAGGCCTCTTTTTCACCGGAGTTCAGAGTCGAACTATCCCTTGATGGTCAATGGACTGAGAAGCAGACCCTGGCTATCGCCGTATTTCTCCAATCCGTATTGAAGCGCTGCAGTACACTGGTCATCGGTATGTGTTATCTTGACATCCGAGAAATAGCCGGCTCCCATGCGGCTCACCTCGATAGAATATCTTTTTTCGATTACATCACACACGCGGGTGAATTGGCACAGTTGCGATAAAAGAAAAAAGAATGTCAGATTTATTAGGCTTATATCCCCTGGCTGAGCAGTATGCGTGATCTTTTCGAGGAAATAAAACGCGCGTTATCAAGCAGCTGTATAACAATCTCGAAACCGTTCATTTGTTATCATTTGCCTATTGTTTCCTGAATAATATTCCTGAGCCTATGTTTTTTTTTGTTTTAAGGCTTGAACCTTCATCAATCCGTCTCACCAAATACTCAAATGCGTCATCCACCGAATCGCTGAAATGAAACAAATTCAGGTCTTCCGCATTAATTGTACCCCATTTTACCAGAGTCTTGAAGTCAACTACCTCATTCCAGAATTCGCTTCCGAATACGACGATCGGCATATTTTTCCGTAGCTTATGAGTCTGGATAAGGGTAAGTACTTCCATTAATTCATCTAAAGTCCCGAATCCGCCAGGCATGATCACCATCGCCTTTGCCAGATAGGCGAACCAGAATTTTCGGATAAAAAAATAATGAAATTCAAACTTCAATTCTTCGGTAATATAGGGATTTGGAAGCTGTTCCATGGGTAAACTGATATTCATTCCGATAGACTTTCCACCGGCCAGATATGCACCTTTATTGGCGGCTTCCATCATGCCCGGGCCGCCGCCGGTACAGATATAATATCGCTGTCCCCTTGACTTGTCTTTCATGGCCCATTCGGTCAGTCTGCGCGCCAGTTCCACAGCATCTTCATAATATTCGGCCAGGCGCAACTGCATTGGTGTAGGATTTTTAGTATTTGTTTTCAGATGTTGGTGGTCAATTGATCGGGCGGAACCGAAAAAAACAATACTGTTTTTTATACCGTATTTTCGAAATCTCGCCAGAGGTTCGTGATATTCTGCTAAAATTCTTATCGTTCTGGCTTCTGGTCCGTTCAGAAATTCCAGATTTCCATAAGCTTTAAGCGGTCTTTTAGATTGCGGCATAAGGATGTTCCTTGTATTTTAAACTACGGTTAAATCTTATGTTCAGCATCCTGTGGAAAATGGCCAAAGATGCATGGCCAGAGGATCCGGTACAATAGTACAAAATATACGCATATCATCTCATTTTTTTGAACGCTTAGTTTAAATAATGTAATTTACAAGATCAACTTCATGAGTGATTTTGCACCTCGGAGGGCGTATGTATAAAACAGCAATGTTACTGGTTTTAATGAGCTTAGTATATGCGTGTACAGAACAGGGGAGAAAAATGGATAATGTACAATTCCGTGAATCACTAATAGGTTTTCTTGAAAAACAACCGGGGGAAGTATCAATATCACTTGATATTCCTGCAGGAAATATTTATATCGGGATAAATGATTCTGTGATTATGCACGCGGCCAGTACAATGAAGGTTCCGGTAATGATTGAGGCTTTTCGTCAGGTTGATGCGGGAAGGATCACCCTCGAGGATTCGGTTCCGGTCATCAACCGTTTCAGCAGCCTCATCGACGGTTCACCCTATTCATTGGATATTGCCGATGATGGGGGCGAAAGTCTTTACGACCGGATCGGTAAGCATGAATCAGTCCACCAACTGATCACGAATATGATCCAATACAGCGGTAATCTGGCGACGAATATTCTGATCGAATATCTGGGAATTGGAAATATACAAAAAACAGTAGCTTCTCTGGATGCACCGGAAATGATGATTCTGCGGGGTGTGGAGGATATAAAGGCCTATCAGGCGGGGCAGAGCAATACAACCAGTGCCCGTGCATTAACGAAATTGTTCCGGGCAATCATGGAGGGTACCGCAGCCGGGTCAGAAAGTACTTCGGAAATGATCAACATCCTGCTGGGGCAGCGATTCAGTGATAAAATTCCTGCAGGCCTGCCGGAAGGGGTAAAGGTCGCTCATAAAACCGGCTCGATCACCGGCATTGATCATGACGGGGGTATAATATATCCACCAGGTAAGCCGCCGTATATCCTTACGGTTCTCACGCGTGGTTTTAAGGACCGGGAGAAGGCAAAAGCCTGTATTGCGGAGGTATCGCGGCGGGTATATCATTGGTATGCAGGGGAGTGACGGAGCATTAGGGAATACGCGTTACAATCGCAGGTGGATAATGGCGTGGATTCTTTGCGGTCAAAAGGCGCAGGGATGTCCCCCGCCAGACACGCTGCCGGTGGAATATTTTTTATTCTCAACCGGTTATTATGTGCCAATCAATAGAGTGTCAATCCCGGCAATCGACATCTTTTTTTTAGATTGTAGTCTCGGACAAAACACGTTTGAGTACATCCGCCTATCCATTTTCCTTTAGGTGAATTAACGTAAAATTATTTTGAAATTTAAATGCTGCGCTCGTATATTTGGTTAATTAATCCTACGAACTAACTGATCATCTCGCCTGCGTAATTTTATTATTGGAGCTGTGATGGTGCACCAACTTGGCTCTGGTGTCAAGTTCATTAAAGATTATAATGAATTAAATGTATTACGCTTTATCAGGCAAAATGCACCGGTTTCCCGCGCTGAAATTGCAAAAAATTATCATATTTCCAAAGCGGCGGTTACCGACATCATATCCCGCTTGATCCGACAAGGCTATGTCTCGGAAGTCGGTGTAGGAGATTCAACCACCAGAGGCGGTCGTAAGCCAATTATGCTTGAATTCAATCACACCGCCGGTTATGTTATTGCGATTGAAATTAAACGCGATCATGCCCAGGTGGCACTGGTAGATTTGGATGCCCATATCCATAATCTGGAAAAAGTGAATTATACGGAAGGAAGTTGCTTCGAAACAGTTACGCGAAAAATATTTCCGGTGATTCATCGTTTTTTGAAAGAAAAATGGCTGGCCAAATCAAAACCTATTGGTATCGGCATCGGTATTCCAGGAATTATCGATTATGCCAGAGGATGTATTAAGGTAAGCGATACTCTGCATAACTGGGAAAAAGTGATCATCCGGGATCTTTTCCAAAATGAATTTGGGCTTACCACCATTCTTGAAAACGATGTCAAAACCCAGACACTGGGGGAGTGTTTGTTTGGTCAGGGAAAAGAGAGCGACAACCTTGTCAACCTTTGGATTGGTGACGGAATTGGTGCCGGAATTATTATTAACGGGAATCTTATCAGGGGTCATACTGCCAGTGCCGGTGAAGTCGGGTATGACGAATTGGGCTTTTTCCTGAAAGATCAAAATAGTTTTCCAATGCTGTATCGCGGACAGAAGGATTTTGGGGATATTCTGTCCAATAAACTGCTTTTAGCTGCCGCGCGGGAAGCCTTGCAGAATGGTGCAACGTCGGAAATGTGCGTCGATAATCTGACACTCTCTGAACTGACCCGCGCAGCAAACAAGGGGGATGCTCTAGCAACTGCCTTGCTGCGGGAATATGCGAATATCCTCGGTATACTGTGTATCAATCTAATCAATATGTTGAATATCGAGTTGTTGATTATCAGTGGGGAGCTGGTAAACAGCTGCCAGGTGCTGCTGGACTTTCTGAGGGAGCGGGTACAAAAAGATATACTGAGGGAACCGGCCCAAGCGGTCAAAGTCGTGCCTGGTGCGTTAAAAGATACCGGGGTTGTTCTTGGCGCTACCGGCTTGGTTCTTGAGGATCTTTTCTATCAGGATAAACTGAACGTCATAAAATATCGCTCGATATTTAAACAATAACCAGATCATTGGATGTGCAGCGTCAGACGCGTCAGCTACCTGACTGAATTGATAAATCAGTTATAAACTTCGCGTAGATCATCAGTTTGAAGAAAGTCATCGGCGAATCAATCAGGTACTTCTCTGTCATCAATATTTAGTCTCAGGCAGAGAATTGTTTTTTATTCAGACGCACCCGTCTGTAGCTACCGATGTAAACCTCATGTATATCATTACGGATGTCTTGTTAACCGCTCCTTGCCCGGCGCCTGAGGATTCGTTAACTTTATATTTTATAATTTGATTGCCGGGGTCAACACGGCACAAATGTGATTTGGATGTCTATTGCAGGGGCTCATATCAGATTTACCTTGGTGAAGACAGATGGAGAAACAAAAGCTCGGGCAGGCTTGATAAATACGGAACATGGGCAGGTCCAGACGCCGATATTCATGCCGGTGGGTACGCAGGGAACGGTTAAGACCCTGGCCCCTTATGAGTTATTGAATGCCGGGGTTGAGATTATCCTGGGAAATACCTATCATTTGTATCTTCGGCCCGGTGATGAACGCATAGCCCGGTTCGAAGGATTGCACGGATTTATGAATTGGGACCGGCCTATACTAACCGATAGTGGAGGATATCAGGTCTTCAGTCTCAATGCACTGCGCACAATAGACGAACATGGGATCATTTTCCAGTCGCATCTGGATGGTTCGCGCCACCGCTTTACTCCTAAAAGTGTGATCGATATTCAGCGAAATCTGGGCTCCGATATTGTGATGGTACTGGATGAGTGCACCCCTTATCCCTGTGATCGGGAATATGCGGCGAGATCAAATGAACGAACACTAAGATGGGCCGAGGAATCAAAACTATACTGGCAGAAAAGCGTTTCGATCCATAATCAGATGCAGGGACTGTTCGGTATTATCCAGGGCAGCGTCTATGAGGACCTCCGTAAGGTAAGTGTGCATTCTCTGATTGATATAAGCTTTTCCGGATATGCGATCGGTGGATTGGCGGTTGGTGAACCGGTTGATGAACGTAACAGGATTACTGAATTTTGTACAAATATCCTTCCGACTGAAAAACCGCGCTATCTTATGGGTGTGGGAACTCCGACGGATATACTGGAATCAATTAACCGTGGCGTCGACATGTTCGATTGTGTGATCCCAACCCGAAATGCCCGTAACGGAACGGTATATACCAGCGAAGGTAAACTTGTAATCAAGGCGGGAAGGTATGAGGATGATCGTGATCCAATTGATCCGGCCTGTGCCTGCTATGCATGTCAAAATTTCAGCCGGGCTTATATCCGGCATTTGTTTAATGCCAATGAAATACTCGGTCTGCGCCTGGCGACACTGCACAATGTGCACTTCTATATGAACCTGGTAAAAGAGGCGCGGAAGCGGATACTCGACGGCACCTTTTTAAAGTGGTCAGAAGATTTGATTGGGAGGTGGAAGGAATAACAGGGTAAAGGGAAAAGGATACCGGGCTAAGGATTCAGGCGCCAGGTCAAACGGCCAAAGGGCAAAAAGTCCAAATTGCCGAAATATTGGGTTGTAAAAATAATTGTCATCCCGTACCGGGAAGGCATGACAGGTTTGAGATTACTAAAATTAATGATTGGCCTGTTGGCATCTTTGCCCTTTACCCAATTGATATCAGGCTTACATATTCAATTTATAAACAACACAAGGAGAAAAAATGCTTTTAGACATGCTTTTACTCATGACGCCGCAGGGTGGCCAGGATGGCGGCGGGTCGCTCCTCGGCTTTTTGCCATTTATACTGATTATCGTAATTATGTACTTCCTGATGATCCGGCCCCAGGTTAGACGTCAAAAAGAGCGTCAGAAAATGATCGACGCAGTGGAAAAAGGCGACAATATCGTCACTTCCGGTGGCATTCATGGGAAAATTACCGGATTTACTGATGATGGTAAAACCGTTATTATTCAGGTCGATGACAAAGTGAAGCTAAACGTCGACCGTTCCGCGATTGGATCTGTTAAGGGAAAAACAGGTCCGATCAAGTGAGAATCGTGTTTATGGGGACGCCAATCTTTGCTTCGGTATCCCTGAATGGACTGCTGCATGAAAAAATGAATGTAGTGGCTGTGGTCACGGCGCCGGATAGACCCGCCGGCCGTGGCTTGAAAATGCAATCTCCGCCGGTTAAGATTTGCGCGCTCAAAGCGGGGATTCCTGTTCTGCAACCGGAAAAACTGCGGGACCAGGATTTTATCAAAACCTTGCACAAAGCGAAGCCGGATGTGATGACAGTCGTAGCTTTCCGCATCCTGCCGGAGGAGGTGTTCAGTATACCCCCTTTGGGAACTATTAACGTGCATGGATCTCTTTTGCCAAAATATCGCGGGGCCGCTCCAATCAATTGGGCAATCATCAAAGGGGAGACGGAAACCGGCGTAACCACCTTTTTTATTAAAAAAGAGGTCGATACAGGAAATCTGATTGAGCAGGTGAAGATCCAAATTCCCCCGGATATGACAGCTGGCGAGCTGCATGATATCATGGCTGTAGTAGGGGCTCAGCTGCTCATTAAAACGCTGCGAAAACTGGCGCAAGGTGATATAACTGCCATGGCACAGGATGAAATGTTAGTCACAAAGGCGCCCAAGATCAAACGCGAGGATTGCCGAATCAATTTTAACCAATCCGCAAAACAGGTCCACGACTTCATCCGCGGCCTTTCACCCGTTCCCGCAGCCCATACCTTCCTCATTGGACGCATGTGCCGATTATTTGATTCAAAAATTTCAGATATCGGATCCGATGGTCCACCCGGAACCATCTTGGGTACCACCCCTGATGGCAAGCGGTTGGTGATCAACTGCGCTGAGGGATGTATCACAATCGGCATGATTCAACTGGAAGGCAAGCGTCTGATGTGCGTAGCGGATTTTTTGCGCGGATATGCTGTACCAGCAGGGACACTGTTGCGATAATCTATAACATGCCAAACATATTTTCAATTTGCCAGATGAATGCATGTCTAAACCTGGAGTTAACTACGAGAATCCACGTAAGCAGAACATTTAATTAAAGTTACATCTGATTCCACTCTAAAAATAGGGTTAAATTGCAGATAAGTTCCCGTAATAGATTTATATCTTAAAGCAGTTTTACTCTTTTTGACTCAATTCCAAACCATTTATCCAGTCATTCACCGCAACCATCAATCAAATCCGTAACGCAAAAAAAACAGGAATCGATTGTACGACTCTATTTTTTAGCACAATATCATTTTTAATCCATCTCCAATGTTCTCCGATCTGGCTACCAAATCTGGAAGAATTAAGATAAAAAAAACGGAAACAAAATCCCCTTTTGCTAGTTTTATCTCTCAGTAATTATAGGGGGAAGAGATGGTCACCGTGCGCGTCAATCAGAACGAGTCAATTGATCAAACGCTCAAAAAATTTGAATCCAAGGTGCGCAAAGCCCAAATATATAAGATATTGCGACAGAAGTCATATTATATCAGCAAAAGTGAACAACGACACCGCAAGCGGTCAAAGCGCGGCCGATAATATTGGAATCTGACACCCTAACTTACGCTGCGCATATTGGACAGGATGCACCGATAAGTTTACATCGTTGTATGTCATCATATTTTTGGTTATCTTTCTAATGTGTTTATCGACTGGATAGTATGGACAAACACAAAATTCTCGTTGTCGACGACCATCCTGACAACGTACGGCTGATAAAGACGTATTTCCGTGATGAACCGTGGACCATCAACAGTGCTTCGAACGGTCAGGAAGCGCTGGAGGTTGTGGCCGATGATCCACCCGATCTGATTCTGCTCGATTTGATGATGCCCCGCATGGACGGATTCGAGGTCAGTAAACGTCTCAAATCCGATCCGGCAACCCGCCTGATACCCATCGTCATAATGACCGCCTTTGCCAATAGCGAAAACAAGATTAAAGGCATTAAACTCGGAGTGGACGATTTTATCACTAAACCGATCAATTTTTTCGAGCTGCGCACACGGATCCGGTCATTGCTTCGCATAAAAGGCTATACCGATGAGCTGGAACAGGCGGAAAAAGTTATTTTCAGTCTCGCGTTGGCTGTAGAGGCAAAAGATCAGTATACAATGGGTCATTGTAAACGATTGGCCGAGATCGGCGCCGAGTTGGGCAGAAATCTTGGGATGAGTGATGAAGAGGTCACCACAATCCGGCGGGGTGCATATCTGCATGATATCGGAAAGATTGCCATTGATGAACAGATTCTTCTCAAGCCAGGTCCGTTGGTCGAGACAGAATTCCGGCGGGTGAAGCAGCATCCCATTGTTGGTGAACGTATCTGCAGGCCGTTGAAAACATTACAGCCAGCTCTGCCGATAATCCGGCATCATCATGAACGGTTCAATGGCAGCGGCTATCCCGATGCATTGAAAGCGGAAAAAATCCCCGTCGGGGCTCAGATCGTCGGTCTGGTGGATTGTTATGATGCCCTGACCACCGACCGGCCTTACCGGAGGGCGGTTAAACAGGAGAAAGCGTTGACCCTGATAGAAAAGGATGTTCATACAGGGTTATGGGATCGTGAACTCTTCAATGACTTCATTCGTATCATTCAAAATAATTCTATCGTTGCTAAATAATTTTTAATTTTTCGTTTTACCTTTTGTTTACTTTGTATCTTTCGTGATAAAAATAAAATCTTGTTTAATTCTGCTTCTATTTGACTTCTTGCCCAGCTTGCACCGATCCAAAATTCAAAGAATGTGATTGTGATACCGACTGAGTCGGCAGAAGTTATATTTGTATATTCAGACCATAATATTTGCGAATTTTTAACGACCAAAAAATATAATATTGTACACTTTTCCATTTAAAAACGCCCTATTCCTTTTCTAACTCTTAATCTTGGTTACTTTTTGAATGCACCAAAAAGTAACCAAAAAGTGCTGGCGACAATTAAACTCGCCCCGCTATTACCAATGCCATTTTTAGCAATAAGCTGATGAGAACTGGTAATAGCGGGACTCAGACAGAAATTGTCGCCGGACGCGCTCCGCGCGTTGGTAGATCTGATATTAATAAAAATGTTCCGTGTTTTCTTCCGGCGATCCGCATACCGCCGGCGGGCATGGTCGATTAATCTCGAATTCCATGCAATTGAGCAAATCCCGCCATGCGTACCAACCCTTAAAAATCTGCTTAAATCACAGATGATTTAATCACGATTTTTCGATCGGAGGAAAAAATCTTGTCGGGATTCCTTTTCATCTTTAATCTTTTTTCCTTTTACCTTTTTCCTTTTTACTTGAAAAATTGCCTTCTGCTTACTGTCATCAATCCGGCGCAAACGTCTCCTCCCACTCGATTCCTTCAATTTTTTCCGGCTGCCGTTGCTTGTCCAGCAGAAAATTTCCCATCACCAGGTAATCCATTTCCGTGCGCATGAAACATTTATAGGCATCCAGCGGGGTGGCGACGATCGGCTCCCCACGTACATTGAATGAGGTGTTGATCAGCACCGGGTATCCCGTGAGTGCTTTAAAGGCCTGCAGCAGCTGCCAGAATTTCTGATTGGTTTGCCGGTCAACGGTCTGCAGCCTTGCGGAATAATCCACATGGGTGATCGCCGGCAGTTCGGAGCGCCGGACATACAGTTTATCCAGTCCGGTCAGATTCTGCTGGTTTACCGACGGGAAGAAGCGCAGCGGCCGGGCCACATCCGCCACCAGCAGCATATAGGGGCTTGGCCGGTCCAGTTCAAAATAGCGGTCGCTGTCCTCAGCCGTCACCGCCGGAGCGAACGGCCGGAATGATTCGCGGAATTTTATTTTGAGATTGAGTTCCCGCTGCATGGTGGGCGAACGGGGATCACCCAGGATACTGCGCGCCCCCAGCGCCCGCGGCCCGAACTCCATGCGCCCCTGAAACCAGCCGACCACCTTGCCCTCGGCCAGTAATTGTGCGGTTCGGGCGATGATATCGGATTCCGCTGTTGCTCCTTCATCTGCAGGCGGTTCGTGAACCGCTAGTGCTTCGTCATTTTGCAGCTTTATCGTTTCTTCCTGGCGGTTCACAGATCCGTCGCTGCTTTTTGCCCCTTTGCCTTTTTGCCTTTGTGCCTCATTCCCTTTGTCACTGTAACTCTCAAACGGAATTCCATACTCTTCCAAAAATATCCGGATCTCCTGATCATTAAATTCAGGACCCAGATAAGACCCGTTTTGCCGGTCGGTTTTTCCGGAGATTTTCCGTGGTTTTTTCAGATATTCATGCCAGATTGCCAGGGCGGCGCCCACGGCACCCCCCGCGTCGCCGGCGGCCGGCTGGATCCAGAGATCTTCAAACAGCCCTCCACGCAGCAGTTTTCCGTTGGCCACACAGTTGAGCGCCACGCCCCCCGCCAGGCATAAGTATTCAGCATTGGTAAGTGTTTTAACATGCCGGGCCATTTTGAGCAGAACATCCTCGATCACCGCCTGCACCGAGCGGGCCAGGTCCATTTCCCGCTGGCCTGGTGTATCGCCCG
>WOR8_10000595_pt1 | contig 37772 bp, 40 predicted proteins | sample DeeMarSeWOR38_10_FD_19890 | JGI IMG/M metagenome (IMG submission 19890) | reverse complement strand
AATCAGGATTAACGGAAGGCCTCTGGAGATTCAACAGCCAGAGCTTGCTCGAATGCGTATCATGGAACCATTGGTACTCTTCGGAGAAGGATGGAAGAGATACGACATCAGAGTACGAACAAGGGGAGGCGGCTTCATGAGTCAGGCTGACGCGGTGAGAATGGCCATTGCCACTGGACTGGTTCGCATGAGTCAGGACTTCGAAGCACGCTCAAAGATGATTGAACACGACAGGACAATGCTGGTCGGAGACCCACGACGGACAGAACCCAAGAAGTTCGGTGGCCCATCAGCTAGGTCACGCTACCAGAAATCATACAGGTGAGGCGACTATACAATGATTATTCCAGTACGATGTTTTACGTGCGGCAAAGTAGTTGCAGACAAGTTTGAGCAGTTCAAACGCGAGGTACGACAGGGTGAAGATCCATCAGTGGTTCTTGACAACGTCGGACTCACGAGGTACTGCTGTCGCAGGATGCTCCTTGCACACATTGACATTATTGACAGCTTCATGGCATTTGCTGCCACAGAATCCGCGGAGGTAAAATAGAATGAGTGAGATAGAAGTCGCAGATTTAGAGCTACTCACCCCCATGGACCGTTATCTGGCCGCTGGGTGCCATATCGGAACGCAGGTTAAGACCCAAGACATGGAACCCTTCGTCTATAGACAGCGTCCTATAGGTCTCTACGTGCTTGATGTTCGAAAGACCGATGAGAGGATAAGGGTGGCTGGTAAGTTTCTTGCTAGGTTCGATCCCTCAAAGATAGTTGTGGTTTCAGGAAGAGTATATGGAAAGAAGCCAGTGGAAACATTCGCCTACTACATAGGTGCGAACTCATTCACAGAACGATTCGTTCCGGGAACTCTCACCAATCCAAACATTGCTGGACCTAGGACTTACATCGAACCAGATGTCGTGATTCTCACAGACCCACGGACTGACCAACAGGCCCTCTCAGAGGCTGCAAGGATTGGAGTACCTGTCGTTGCACTCTGTGACACAGACAACGTCACCACCAATGTGGATCTGGTGATTCCAACCAACAACCGTGGTAGAAAGTCATTGGCTCTGATTTATTATCTTCTGACAACTCAGACACTCAAAGAGAGGGGCGACATGCCGGAAGATGGCGAAACCGCCTTTACGCCAGAGGACTTTGAGCCTCAACTACAGAGGTTCTAAGTAATTACGGAAACGACGCCGTTTTCGGCGTCCACTTCCACTTTTTGCCCGGTCTTGAACTTCTCAATTTCTATTTGGTCTACAGCTGGAATCTCTGAGATGATACAACCAACAGCTACAACAGGATCAGTTGTCTTGTTGATGATTGCCAGAGGCGCTTTGTTGGCTTTCTTGAGTGCATAGAGGACATATGAACCAACGGTCGATCCTTTCCCAGTCGGAAAGACCAATATCTTTCCTGAAACTGATTTACCCTCAAGCTCATGACCCTTTTCCACTATCTCTCCAGTTTCAGGGTCGCATCCTCCATAGAATGAGATGTCATCTCTAGTCACCAGAGCTTCTCCCGTCACTTTTCCTTTGAAGATCTTCCTGCCTTGCATTACGAAATAGCCTCCTGTATACATTCTTCCACTGTTCGTATCTCTGTCTTGAAGCTGTTCTTTCCTCGTGCATAGAAACAAGCCTTTGCCGAATCTGTCATCAGACCGTGAAACCTGCCTTTCAGTGGTGCCACAGCACAACATGCGTCAGCCACAAGGAAAGCTCCTGCATTCTCAATCTTGTCATAGTATCCCATCTTCATTGCTAGATCTTTTGTTGGTTTTGCAGTGGTTATCCAGACTGTCTTTCCGTCTGTGACCTTCTTCCCATCAAGCATCTCTGCAATACGACCAATTTCCTTGATACTTGCGTGAGGACACCCGACACTGATGAAATCAATATCCGCCTCCTCATCGTCAAGTTGGATTCTTGCTTTTTCCAGGTCTTCCTTGGTAACTATCTCGGTCCTGTCAGGTATGGATGTCCTATTGGGGGTAATCCCCTCCATATGGAACATCGCGACACCGCCATATGTAGCAACAGAGGCACTGAAAGACTTCAGCTCTTCAGTCGTTGCTCTTTTCACTCCTGCAATGTATGGGATTTCCTTCCCAGTCCTCTCTCCAATTACATGTCCAAGAAGTCCAAAGTCATCAGTACTTGTCAAATCGACTTGAACCTCATATCTGACCTGTGCAACTCTGTTCTCTTGGAGATGCAGTCCATACTCTGCAGTTCGTCCGGTCAATGCAGAAGCCAGAGCACTAGGGCCACCTTCACGATTTGTCAACGCTCCAATTACAGAGTTTGAGAAGCAGACTGCTGAAGACTCAGCCCATGCAATATGTTCACCATAATGAGGTAGATTTCCAATCAGGTATGGTGTACAAGTGCATGTCGTAACCACCCCCATCTTCTCAAACGCATCAACGACTCGCTGTTGATTCTTGGCGAAATCCTCACTGATTCCATGTTTCTTCCACTCGTCAAGGTCCATTCCTGCAGGATTGAGAGTGGTCAGCACTTTGGTTCTTCCATCTTCTGCCATCTCGTCAAGGTACTCGAGACCGGCTTCTCCAAGATTGTGATAGGACACACCTGCAATCTGTACGCTTGAAACTGGAATGAGCCTCTTTGCTCCATAGATCTCCCCCAGGGTGGTTATGATCTCCATCGCTTTTCTGGCGGCCTTTCCATGCTTCCCATCAAGCATCTCCTTCTCTTCATTGGTCAGTTCGAGTCCCATTTCAATCACCCAAGAACTTCTTCAAATCCACCTCAGGAAACTTGGCCTTTCCAAAGCTCTTACCCTTTGAGTCAAGCTTCTTTGTACAGTCAAAGCCGCATTTTGTCGTCAGTTTTGTACCAGGTTCCGCACTCGGATCTAGAGAGCTTCCGGGCTCTGGGTCCTTGATGAGCAAGTCCACATCTGCTTGGAATCGTGTTGCCATGGCCCACTCACGTTCCTCGTCTGAATAGATGTCAATGTCCTCGTCATATACCCAGATGTGTTTTGCACTCTTGTGTCCAGCAAAAGCAGCCTCTAGAGCCTGAAGACCATCATCATCGTTCTCTTTCTGAATCTTTACAGCAACATGGAGCCAACTTGCGCCTCCCGGTGTGATATACACATCAAGGACATTGATGCCACGCTCCTTGACCTTCTTGAAAACAGTGGGTTCACGAGGCATTCCCATCAGAATCTTGTGTTCAGAACGACCTGGTAGAAGACCCTGCCATATGGCAGTCTTCCGATGAGTTATCTTCTTCACTTCAAAGATTGGCTCTTGACGAATCACATCAACAGTTTCAGTGAGGTCAATGAATGGCCCCTCCGCATGTTTCTCTGCAAGGTATATCCTTCCTTCAAGAACAAACTCAGAGTCAGCAGGTATCATCAGATCAACAGTCTTTGCTTTTGTCAGTCTTATTGGCTTCAGAGCATTTGCTATTTCTAACTCGTCAATACCAGTTTCTACAGAGGTAGCTGCAGCAACTAAGACCTCCGGAGTGTTTCCGATACAGAAAGCCACATCCACCTCTCCGTTTCGTTCTAGGAACTTGTGAAAATCGCGACCACTCACTACTCTGGCGACCATTCTGTCCTTACCAATCTGCATTGCTCTATGAAAATCGAGATTCTGCCCAAACTCAGGATCCGCTGCGACCACAACACCTGACGAGATGTAGGGTCCTCCATCCACCTCATTGTGAATCAAGATTGGCAGTCTGTCGAGATTTACATCTTCCTCAACAACTTCTTGACATGGGGCCTTGTCTGTTTCTTTTGGTCTGCTACGATTTTCGATGGCTTTTGCGAGTGTTGGAATGATTTCCTCAGCTGTTATTCCAAAATACTCTGCTACCTGTGCCTTGTTACAGAATAGGTTTCCAGCAACCCGAAACTCACTCTCTTTGACATTCTCGAAAAGTACAGGGGTTGGCTCAAGAGTCTTCAGAACACCTGCAATCTCTAAGTTTCTTGAGATACTTTTGCTTACAGTTGTGATCTTCTCTTTCTGTTGTAGAATCTTGATGTATTCCTCAAGTATCATAGACTCACCTCATAGCCCAAATGATGTAGTCCACACCCCGGCTGCTCTACCCTCTTTCTCTAGTGCCGCTGCAATCTGTTTCAATGTTTTCTCATCAGGTGCTAGTGCAATCATATTCCCACCTCTTCCAGTACCGGTCATCTTTGCCCCAACCGCTCCATTTTGTCGTGCAATATTGACAAGAACGTCAAGTTCTCTGCAAGAAACAGTCAATTCTTGTAATAATTCGTGATTCTTGTTCATTAGAGCTCCAACTTTCTCAGTGTCCAACTGTAATAATGCGTCCTTCGCATCATGAACCAACCGAGTATATTCTTCTGCCATCTTGTCGAACCAAGCTGGGTCTTCATCTTTTTTGGCTCTAACATCTCCCACAACAACCTTTGTACTTGCAGTAATCCCAGTTGAGGCGATGACCAGATGCATTGATTTCTTGAGTTTGAGGTTCTCAAACTTGGGAGGTCCACCACTCAAATCTCTTTCAAACCAAACAAGCCCTCCATAAGTAGAGGCAGTGTTGTCAAGACCTGATGGAGTTCCATGATATCCCATTTCACCAATGTAAGCGGTTTCGTTAACCTGCTCATCATTGAGGTTGAGTGAGAAGTCATTACTGAGAGCCCTAGCAATGGCCACGCAACTAGCTGCGCTTGCACCAATTCCGGAGGCACAGACTAGGTCGCCCTCTAGGTCAATCTGAAAGCCCAGCTTTGTAGTGTCAATGTTTAGGTGTTTTAGCATGTTCTCGATCGACTGCTTTTGTTCATCATACTTCTTTTCCTTGTACCCTGGCATAGCAGGCCTGTTGTCGACGAGTTTCCACCCTATGGAGCGGACACGAGTCACCTTTGCAGTAGTTACTGACGCAATTCCTGCAGCAAGAGCAGGGAGTCCATAGACCACAAAATGCTCTCCAAACAGGATTGCTTTACCTTTTCCCGAACCAAATCCCATTCTCGCTCACCATTGCAGCTTGATAGCCGGCTAGTTAATCGGTACTTTTGAAGTCTTCCTTCGACATTGTTATAATCGGTGATAGGTGCAATCAGAATTGACTGAGGAATTGTGAATGAAGCTACTTGATCTATTCTGTGGTGCTGGTGGTTTCTCCTATGGGTTCAAACTCCTCTCTGACAGCGCCCACTTGGCAATAGACATTGACTCCTCAGCACTTGAAACCTACAGACTGAACTACCCACACGCAAAAGTCTGGAAAGCAGACATTCATGACCTTCACTCCATCCAGATTGAGGATACATTGGGTGGAAAACCAGACATAATCATCGCATCTCCACCCTGCGAGGAGTTCAGTAAAGCAAATCCAGACAGTCATAGACCTGCAGCAGAACGGATTTACGGAGAGGGGACAGCACGGCTACTGCTGGACACCATCAGAATCATTGGAGACCTCTCTCCACGCGCCTTTGTGATAGAGAATGTTGCTGCTATTCTAGAATCTGGAGGAGAAGATATCATTCTACGTGAATTTGGTCGAGTTGGAATTGATACAGTCCATTTCAACATGGTGCGAGCGCATCAACACGGGAATCCGTCAAGGCGTCTGAGAGTCTTCATTAGTAATCTGAAACTGAATCTTCCTCGTAAACCTGCACCAACACTGATGGAATCGATAGGGGATCTCCCAAGTCTTGGATTAGAACAGCTTCTGAATCCACATGAAACCCTTACAAATCACACACTGTATCCATTGTCAGACGAACGGTTGAAGGCCGTTCGTAAGACCCGATGGAGTCAGGGAGCCAGGTTCTTTCGTGCGTCAAAGACGAGAACTCTACCCAACTGGGTACGGCTCTTCCCAGACCGCATATCCACATCCATCATCGGACTGTCTCGTTACATCCATCCATTCGAAGACAGAATCTTGACAGTCAGAGAACACGCAAGACTCATGAGTTACCCAGACTCATTCACATTTGTCGGTCGAATCGACAGCCAATACAATCAAGTGGGTGAGAGTGTTCCTCCTCTCATCTCACAACTAATCTCAGAGGAGGTTCGCACACATCTTGGATGAATCACTCAAGAACATCTATGTAGTCCTACACAATGTACACTCTGCTTCAAAAACTATGGAAACAGCACAGGTAGTGTATGGACTAGGTTTTCCCAACTTCGTTGTATCCAAGGCTGAAGGTTCTGCAGCACAGGCTGGAGTTCCGGACGCAAACAAACTGGCGATGAAGATGAAGAACAATTTCATGGTCCTCCCAGACCTGAAAGATGTACTTGAAGTTCTTAGTATAGAACATCCTCTGATGATTGCATCTCCTGTACTAGTAAAGGAGCGCTTAGATTTGCAACAGCTCTCTGAGATAGTGAAATCTGGAAAGAGAGTGGCTGTCATTGTTTCTGGGAGTAACAGCTCTTTCTCCAGAAAAGAGATGGACTTGGGTACTTGCACAAGTTTGGATGCTCGAGTAGATATTGGTCCCTCAGGCACTGCAGCAGTTGTTCTTTACTCACTTTTTTCAATATTGTGAAGTATAGTTGCTCATTCACAGTGTCCCCGGTCATGGCTACAACGAGTTATTGAATGAGAAATGGTGGGCCGGACGAGATTTGAACTCGCGACCTCTTGGATCCGAACCAAGAATCATACCAATCTAGACTACCGACCCTTCTCGGAGTCTGTCCCCTTAGGTTTGGATTTAATCATTTCGTTGGAACGCTCTCTCAGCCAATCAACAGTTCCAAGAAACAGTCCCTCTATACTGTAGACCTCTGACTCTTGCAGGTTCATGCATTTATTCTCGAAGAGAGGACCGTGGAAACTCGACGTGGGTTGATTGATTGACATACCAGCAAACAACTCATTGAAACTCGGGAGCGTGACAACTGTGCACTCTGAGTCATCAGGCTTCTCCAATATGCCCATCTTCTGTCTTGCACAGTTCTTATCCAGTTTAGACTGAACGATTACCGGAACGATCCTACCGAACCGCCTCCTCGATGATCGACCAATCTCTGGGACCGAAGCATCTCTATATCGTCGAACTGTCGGATGGTTGTGCCCTACAACAATCATCCTTGCATCCAGAACCTCTGGCGATGGCCATGTGTGGCCATGAAGCAGCCCTACAGACTCCTCATTGCCTCCCAATACAATTCCCTGCACATCTGTGAGTGTGACACTCCGGGGTAGGAGTGGCTCCAGAACACCATCATGGTTTCCAGGAAAGATTGTGGTTTCCACGACCTTAGCGATCCCCTCTATGAATTCAGGAACGATTTCCCAATTTGAGTAGTCATCTGTGAAGATAGAATGCTTCACATCACCAATGATATACAGATGGGATGCATCGTGCTTCTTGACAAGCCTCTCAATTCTTTCAAGAATGACAGGATGCTGAGGAGGGAACTCAACACCCTTCTCCTTAGAAACAGCCTCCTCAAAACCGAGATGGATGTCTGATATCAATAGGACTGTGATGTCACTCCATCTGACAATCATACCTCTATCTTCGAAAATAGACTCCATCGGTGGTTCGATATCTAATATACAACATTTTAACATCGTGATACCTCAACTTTGAGTGAGAAACATGGTCCTCCCACAACCTGAAGTTGCCAGACTATCAAAAGGGAATCTCACACAGGATGATATTGAGTTCTTCAAGAACAAGTATGGGAAGAAGTTCATCCGTGCACTCAGAGCAGTTGAAGAAAGGAAGGTAGTCAAATATCATTTCCTTCCTAGCGAGTCTGAAACATGGATTGTGGAGGGTCGTCGCGAGTATCTGGTTATACCCGATCTGTACTGCACTTGTAGGAGCTTCTATCAAGAGGTAGTCATCTCCCGCGAGGTTTCCATGTGCTATCATCTTCTAGCACAGCGAATTGCTGAGATTCGTGGGCAGTTCCAGCCAAAAGAATCCACAGATACCGAACGTCGACAGTTGTTTGTCGAGTGGCGTCGTACAGACTGAAAATGAACTGTTCTGAAGATAACTTTAAAACACGGCCTAAGGTCAGGCACGCTGACTGAGCCTAAAGGTTGTGTCATCTAAATGAAACACTTGAGGAACACTACAAGAACTCTGGCGACAATCGTCACTGCATTGATTCTCCTCTCCAGTCTACAGGGCATAGTGAGTGCTCAGTCCGATTTGGATCCTGTAGTCGTACTCTATGATGAGAGTCATGGCCAACTATTCGCCCACGATGACGAGAATATAGGACTGAAGCTGATGCTTGACATGATCAACGCTTCAACAAAGTATGAACTTCGCATAAACGAGGATGATGAGATTACCGAGTCACTCCTAAATGATGTTGATGTACTCATCATTGCAGCTCCTAATGATATTAATCCGTTCTCCGAATCTGAAACTTCTAGTGTATCAGAGATGCTTAACAATGGGAGTTCGCTCTTTGTCCTAGGGAATCCCACTATTGATGATAACTCGAACTACTGGTCAGAGGTACTCATGCAGGACATGGGAGATAATCAGGCAATCAACGCCTTCCTTGATGCAATTAACGTGACCGGTGTTCGTTTCAGCCTGAACATCACTGAATCTGAGGATGTATTTGGGGACACCATGTTTGATGAGGAAAACACAGTGTTCAGCAATGCATCTTACTCTTGGATGATTCACTTGGACCCGACTACTTGGGACACTAGCCATCCAATCTTCAGAAATATCAACGATATCTACACCATGACATCGACATTGAAGCCTCTTGAACTGGCTAGTAGCATCGCTCAGGGATACGAGAGCTCATTTGCTCAGTACAAAATGGAGTACAACAGATGGGCCAACTATTCGCATCCAAACATGACTCTAGATGACTTTGAACAAGATCCACTCTCCTATTCTGCAGTCAATGGGTCACTTCCATCGTGGCTGTCCGCCTTTGAATATGGCAAGAGCCGTATTGTGATTGGTGGATCCGCACTTATGTTCACAGGACGAAACCTCGACTATCCTGAAACAGACCTGAAATGGTTCTACATGGGTGATAACTCTCGTCTTTTCATGAACATCATGGATTGGCTGTCTGATAACTTCATCATTGCACCTAGTGCAATCATCCCTCTCGCTATCCTCTCCACAACTATACTTGGCGTAGGTGTTGTGTTCTATCTGTTCAAGAAGTTGCGGTAAAAGCCCAACGCGGGGACTCAATTCCCTGCTCTCTGAGGACGTTGTCAATAGAATCAGTGAGTTCTCTCATTCCACGTTTCTTGATGGCTGAGGAAACAATCACTCTTGGAACGCTACTCGGTACCGCCTCCACCAGCTTCTCCTTCAAGAACTCCAATTCACGAGTAAGTTTCTTCTTCTTCACTTTGTCACCTTTGTTTGCCAGGACAATCACTTGTGGAGATATTTCAGATAGAAAACTGTAGAATTCTACGTCAATTGGAATCTCTCCTCTAGAAGACCACCTCTCGAACAGCTCTCTGAATAGGGAAATGTCAATGATTAACACTGACAGTGCCAGACTATCACTCCAGGACTCAAGCTTCTGAACGATATTGACTTTTGTCTCTTCAATTGTTGTCTTGCTTTGGCCCGACATAAATCCAAAACCTGGGATATCGACAATTGTGACTGACCCAAAATCAATCATCATTTCCCATCTAGTACTTCCAGGCTTCTTCCCAACCCGTACCTTCTTACCAGTAAGCACGCGAATTGTGCTACTTTTACCTACATTACTCCGCCCAGCAAACACAATCATTGGTTTACCAGTACTGTCGGGTTCTTTCATACTGAAGCTCTCCCTTGGCAATTTCTCTGAGGATCTCGAGCCGGTCCTTTAATCTTGGCTTTAGTATCCTTGCAGCAGTTGTGGCTCCAATCCCTCTCCCCGCTAAAACCATGAGCGCAGTCTTTCCATACCTCGACACTAGTTCTGCAGTGAGCGATGCCGCTTTGTGTTCTTTCTCTTCACTCTTTGTGAGTGTTTCGCCTCGTTTTCGTTTTGTCAAAATCTTCAGGATGTCCTTTTTTGTAGGGGATGTGGCTGCAATCATCCTCGAATCACAGATCGGACAGGCGACAACATCATCCAGTGTAGAAAGGGTCCTAACAGAATTCCAATGTCCCTCAGCCATACAGACTAGTCTGAATTTCTTGGAGAGAAGGCGTTCCTCCATCATCCGAAGAACTTCGTCTTCATCGGTGATTTCTCCCATTACCTCGAATCTGGTCTTTTCTTCCACAATTAGTCTAGCTAATGGCGAAGGACCCTTAGTCGTCACAGTATGAATCTCAAGGGCTCCCTTTGAGTATCTGTCAAAGAGATCCATGACCCTCTTCTCATCCATCTTGTCATCCAAAACCTCTCTCATTGCTTCCTGAAACACTGGGGAGTCTTCAAAGGATTTGATGAGGTGTTTCACAGGAACTTCCTTTGTCTTAGCGTCCTTTCGAATCACATCCATTCGTCGTGCTACCTGAATGAACCGTGAACTGAAGTTCTGAGTGTTCTTCATAGCTAACCTAAGGATGACTGAAACCTGTGGTCCTGAATACTCCTGCAATACGTCAATGACCCATTGTGGGTCCATTCGCTTGCCTGCTGTGAATAGAATGCGGTAGGGGTCTCTCTCAACTGCGACCTCGACTCCGAACCGAGTGGTCAAGAGGGATGCAATTACAATCCCTAATGCCTCATTGGTCTTTGTCCCTAATGGTGCATGCAGAACAAGACCTGAATCAAAATCCTCCAATACAAAGAGATCTTCAGTTGGGAGTTTCTTTAGTATGTCCATACTTGTCTGGAGAGTTTCACGGAGGTATTCATGCGCTTGCACCTCAATACCATATTCTCTGATCAACCACTTACCGAGTGTCTTTGAGTCCTTCTCTAGAATGGTGTTCCACAGCTTGGCTACTTCCGTCGCTACTTCAAACGGAACTGGAATCATCTCACCCACCCATCTTGGTGCTTCGCTGTCAGTCCCCGAAGCCGGGGCACATAATACCTCTCCAGTGTCATCGTCGATATTCACTACATTCCAAGGTCGACCCCTAAAGACAAAGACTGATCCTCGTTCCACATTGGCTGACACAAAGTCCTCGTCTAGTACACCGATAGAAGTACGAGTGGTCATGTCCACGGCATTCACTTGCTGAACATCCGGGATTGTACTCAATCTGTCATAATAGAAGACTCGTGTTTTACCAGCGCGTTTCACATCTGCTCCTGCAGTTTCGAGAACCCTTCTTCCCTCAAGAAATCCAATCAGAATCTCGAGCTCCGACATGGAAACCTGACCGAATGGATATGCTTGGTTTATTATTCTCAAGAGCTCAGCTTTCTCTATCTGGTCCGTATCCATTAAGAATCCAGCAATTTGGTGCCCAAGAACATCCCATGATTTTCGCGGTATCTTAGCATTCTCTACCTTGTTTTGCCTCGCTCTCCTAAGAATCACTCCGGACTCAGTGATATCGTCCAGGTTAACTGTGGCAATCACAACACCCTTTGAGGACCTACCAAATCCATGACCAGATCGGCCACTTCTTTGCAGCATTCGCGAAACCTCCCTTGGCGAGGAATACTGGATCACTAGATCTGCTTGTCCAATGTCGATTCCAAGCTCAAGACTTGAGGTTGCAATTATAGCCCTTGAAACGCCAGTCTTGAGTCTGTCTTCAGCAGATAACCTCGCGGTCCTAGAGAGTGAACCGTGATGGACATCAAAATCATAGGGTGGTTTGAGAGCACGCATCTTTGCTCCAAGGACTTCTGAGAAAGACCTCGTATTTGTGAATACAATTACAGAAGTGTGAGTCTTAATCAGATTCACGATAGTTTCAAGTCGTGCCACAGAATGTGGTGGATAGGAAAGTTTCCGTGCAAGTTGCTTGTGATTGTCTGTTGGCTCTGGCATAGCAACACTGAGTTCCATCTGACGTTTATCATACCCGGCCCAGAGTGTTTTGACCTCACCTTTTCCTGATAATAGAGCTGCTACTTCCTTTGGATTCCCAACAGTGGCCGACAGTCCGATTCGTTGTACTCGCTTTCCAATGACATGTTCAAGCCTCTCCAAACCAAGACTGAGCTGAGTTCCTCTCTTGCTGTCTGCAAGATCATGAATCTCGTCAACTATTATGGCAAAGACAGTCTTGAGATGGTGTTTCAAACGTTTTCCAGGGAGAATTGCTTGCAATGATTCGGGTGTCGTGATTAGCAAGTTGGGTGGATGTATTGCCTGTTTTCTTCTTGCATATTGAGTAGTATCACCATGACGAACTGCAACTGTGAGTCCAAGATGTTCACACAGTTCCTCTATCCTCTTGAACACATCTCTGTTCAGAGCCCTCAATGGTGTGATATATAGAATATAGAAACCGAAGAGCTCCTTAGTTTCTTTCAACCTTTGAAGGCGATTAAGCAATGGCAATAGTGCAGCCTCTGTCTTACCGCTTCCTGTAGGCGCAAGCAGTAGAGCATTTTCAGAACTATCATGTAGAAGTGGGATTGCACGCTCCTGAATAGGAGTGAACTGGACGATTCCAGTTTTCCGGAGAAAGTCAGCTATCTCGTTGCTCAGAGGTGAGAACTCACTCATCAGGTCGACATCCTACTTTCTGATGTGTCGACATTCATTAATCAAGATGCGTATATCCGTTCTAAAAGTAACCTCAGCTTCTTCCATTCGTGTTTCAAGCTCAGTGATTATGGTATCCAGAGAATCCATATTTTCAAGCTCATCAACAAGTGACTTGACATCGTCAAGATTAGAGATATGTGATGCAACTCTCTCAAAAGCAGTGCGTAGAATGGAGCTAGTCATCGGGAACAACATCCCGCTCTCTACTCTTCGTCTTCCTCTCCGTAAATCATGTAGCCCATTGAAATTAGCAGAGCAAAAATACCCATGGCTGCTAGTATAATGAACAAGATGGAAGTGAAGGTGTCAGCTTGCATTGGAATCCTGTGCCCTCGGACTGAGTCCGCTTATAACCATTCCTGAATGTTGAGCGTTGTACTGCATCAGACTTCTGCTTTTCTTCCCTCATAGAATCTATCGATGAAGGAACCATAGATATCGACCTGTTCAGTTAACGGGTTTACCTCATCAATGGTCATCTCCAACCCACATGAGCCACACTTTACAGTCGCCATCCCATTGTCACGATAGAGTTCTATCTTGATAGCTGTGTTGCCGCAGTCAGGACAAGGATAGACATCTGGAATCCTCTTCTGTGGTCGTCGGGTCACTTTCTGTCTTCGTCTTCTTCCCATTGGGTATCACCCTACGCCTATTTCACACAAACAGAGCACAGGCCCCGAAAGAAATAGAGCGGGCTCTCCGGCTCGGATGTTGATTTAAGCATTTTGTTGAATGCCATTGCGAAGGTTTCTTATTGCAGGCTGTTTCGCCTCGGCTAACGATGTCCGACCTCTCCAAGAATGCTCAATGTGTGCTCAAGATTCTCGAAAATGCTGACTCCCTCACAACATCAGAGATTCTCGAGCTTGCCCATACTGAGGAGTATGCTGAGCTGTGCACAGACTGTGCAGGTGGTGATGCCTTTGTTGCTGCTGCAAACCAGCTTGTCGAAAAGGGATTGATCACAAAGAAGTTCGGCAAGGGAGGGTATAGGTGGCAACTGAAAGGGGACTGATCATCATGGTCGACTGGAAACGAGTTCGAAATGACTTCTCTGCACTTGAAAGAACAATCAACGGTCGTCCAGTCGTCTATCTGGACAGTGCATGTATGGCACTCAAACCCCGGCAGGTCATTGACGCCATGAATGAGTACTACGAACAGTATCCTGCTTGTGGCGGAAGAAGTATCCACAAGTTTGGTGAGGAGGCTTCGAATGCATATTCAGCCTCAAGAGGTAAGTTTGCAAGGTTCATCAACGCCGCCCAACAAGAGGAGTGCATTTGGACTAGGAACGCAACAGAATCACTGAACATGGTCGCAAGTTCAGCTCGACTTCCAAAAGGCTCCAAAATCATCACCACCTCTCTTGAACACCACAGCGGATCGCTTCCATTTGTGGAACGGGCTAAGAGGGATGGGCTGGACATAGAGATAGTTAAGGCTCAACCTGATGGGACTTTTGATATTGAGGACTGGAAGAGAGCAATAGACAACAAGACCAGTTTAGTTTCGGTTGTTCACTCCTCTAACGTCACAGGTACTGTTGCACCAATGAAGGAGATCGTCGAGATAGCACATGATCGAGGCGCTCTAGTGATGAGTGATGATGCTCAGTATGCCCCTCATCATCCGCTTGATGTACAAGCGCTTGATGTTGATTTCTCAGCAATCTCAGTACACAAGATGTGTGGTCCTACGGGTATGGGAGTTCTCTATGGAAAAATGGAACATCTCGAATCAATGAACATGTGTCTCTATGGAGGTGACACTGTTAGTGATGTTCGGTTTGAGAACAACAAGATTCTTCCTGATTACCTGCCCCCTCCTGAGAAGTTTGAGGCTGGCCTACAGAACTACGCAGGCGCTATCGGGGCCGGAGCTGCTGCTGAATACCTCCAGTCAATAGGTATGCGAGAGATTGAGAAACACGAGCGGTCATTACTTGAAATGGCTCTGAAACGAATGCTCGATATGGAGCAAGTTCACATCTTGGGAACAGATGATATCTCAATAAAGACCGGACTCGTCACTTTCACTGTTGATACTGTGTCTTCAGCACATGATGTAGCCACATTCCTAAACGACGAGTTCAATGTCATGGTGAGGTCAGGCTGGCACTGTGTTGGGCCATTCCACTACCAGATGAAGATTGATCCAAAGATGGGAACAGTACGTGCAAGCTTCTACATCTATAACAATCAATCAGATGTTACAATCTTCCTGGAAGGGTTGGATGCACTCATCGAAGCAAGCTCTTAGTACTTCCCAATCACCCACGGACTCCAACGTGTCTTCTCATCTCGGTTCTGTAGGTTATGAAGGAGCTTCTTCCTTATCTTATACAACTCACCAAATCGCAGATGTTCAGAATAGTCTGATAGTTCTGCAGCAATCTCGTCAAAGATTGCAATTGGAACGTTTCTGAAGCAGCCTATCACATAGTTGCTTGTCTTCTTCCCTTTGAGGAATGCCCTAAGAACACCTCTGAGATAGTTCCTCTCCGCTACAACTATACGAGTAGGACTCATGTCATTTTAACCAAACAATTGCCGATTATAAACATGAATAAGATGCTTATTTGATGTTATTTGGTACTCATGAAACCTCTTTCTGTATCTCTTCCTTCAGACGCTTCACTTCTCTCACTGGGTCAGCGAATTCAAACCCGTTGGCCGACAAATCCAGTGAATCTCTAAACTTCTTGACACGCCCGTACACTGAGATGTATTTTCCAACAACCTTGTCTGCGTTTTCAATCAGGGGCTGCTCGTCTTTCCCAGACTTCTTGATGATCTCATCCGCCTCTACCGCAGTCATATCAAGTAATTCTTCACCGACCTTTCCGAACAGAGTCACTCGAATCGATCCAGACCCATCATCGACAGTAATCTTGTACAACATCCGCGGCTCTGGATTATCGACCTTTCCACATGACTTACAGGTATAGCCCCCATCAGCCTCATCCAGTTTCTTGTTACAACTAGGACAGGCCTGGTAGATAGGGCTCATGCTCTGACTCAAGTTCACAATAATTCCACAAATCTCAACATTCTGATCTTGATGGTTGTCATCAAGGTCTCCTATTGGGACTCTAGCCGCCTTAGTCAAAGGTTGTAGGGAGACCTGTGAAACATCTAGTTTCTTGAGCTTTGAACCCTTGGGGTTAATCTTGATTTCTGCTTTCCTGCCAACTTGGAATTCGACACCGCCTCTGTATCCTTCCTTAACGTAGCCGTGATGAATTCTGATGATGTCTCCTTCCTTGATGTCCTTGATTTGGTCAACGTCTTCGTTCCAGAACGTTACACGTGTCTTCCCAGACTCATCTGCAAGAATGAGGTTCCTCACTCGTCCCTCTTTGTTGTCCTTGGTGGTGAAAGTGGTCACATCGTATGCTGTGACAACCTTGCCTTCTATATCTACATCCCACATCTTTGTTTCTAGGTCTGCTATATCCTTCATACCCAGCGGTTCTGAACCACCTCCAGCTGGACCTGATTCTACAGCTTCAATCTGTTCTTCAAGTCCTCTTTCGATGGTCGCTGTTCTACCGACATGCACCTCGATGTCTGAGCCGTCACGGTTTGGTCTCACGTTTACGTTTCTCAGTCGAATGGTCTCATCCTGCTCAGCGTCCTCCATCTTTGTTGCACTTTCGTCCCAGAAAACCAGTCTGACTGTACCAGTCTCGTCAGCGGCAATCATACTCAGAACCCTCCCTTCAGACCCATCTTTCTGTCTTGTAAACGTGGACAAGCTGAAGACCCTCTGAATCTTTGCCTTCAGACTGATTCCAAATTGCCCCTCAGTGAGGTCTACTATCTTTACATCATCAGAACTTGAACTACCGAAATCATTCCCAAGTTCCTCAATCTCATGTTCATCGAGTGGTCTGATATTACCCATTCTCCCCATGCTTATCTCCAGTGAGTCTCCAAGACCTTTTCTCATGAATCCTCCCCTAATCTCAATCAGCTCATCAATCGAGATGAGGTCTTCCTCAATAATCCTAGTCAGGTCATCCCACAGGACCACTCTGATACTTCCAGAATCGTCAGATACCCTAATACTAGCAACTTTGCCCTCTCCTCCACCATCTTTCTTTGTGAATGTACGAACTCCACCGATGTGGTCAACCCTTGCCTTTACTGCTACATTCCTTGTGGTTTCATCCAAATCTTCAATCTTCATTCTTGATACAGACATCTGGTGAAGATCAACACCAAGTTCTCGTGCAACAATCATTGCTGCAGATTCGTCATTGATTACCTCGGGACCCAGTTCTTCTCGTTTCTCCTTGATCATCTTCGATATGTCTTTACGTTCTAAATCGGTCCTGTTCTTCAGAATTCTTTCAATGGTTTCTTCAAGAGTGAGCATGTGGGTTATCTCCCTGCCCAAATTGTATTAGTTTAGGCTATGGAATCGTCTACTTCAGCTGCTTTAAAGTAATACCTCAATCGCCCCGAGCTTGGTGGATTTCTTCAACGCCATATAGCGAAACACAAAATAAACCACTGTCCATGACTAAGTTGACTTGTTGTGACCGAATCCGAACTCACCCTCCCAAAACATAGTATCTTCTACAAGCAGTACTTTGATTCGCTGAGTGAGAAAATTCGAACTATCTACGAGATTGCAGAAAAGGCTCGTGCACAGGGCTATGACCCTACAACTAGGGTGGAAATACCCCCTGCACATGATGTTGCTGCACGAGTTGAGGCCACACTTGAAGGTCCAATAGGAGTTGCCAAGAGAATTCGTGAGCTACAAAATCAAGAGCTGTCTAGAGAGCAGGTCGCATTTGCTGTTGCCAAAGAAATAGCAGAAGGGTCTCTTAGTGATGTCAAAGAAACAGTAGACCTGATTGTCAATCGTAACCCCAGATACACACCTAGTGAAATAATGTCCATGATCGATAAGAAACGTGAGGAGCTCGGACCCGAATACAACAACGGATTCGCAGCAATAGTCGTATCTAAGGAGTTTGGTGAAAAGACAGCCAGAGAGGTTGCGGAGAAGGCTGCAGACAAGGCCGTGCGGGTTGGTCTATCCATTCTTACAGAGAGCATCACAGCAGCTCCTCTTGAAGGCATCTCAAAGGTTCGTATAGAGGGATCTGGCGAAGATCAGTATCTTGCACTATATCTTGCAGGTCCGATACGCGCTGCTGGCGGGACTGAAGCAGCAATGACAGTCCTAGTGGCAGACCATGTGCGTCAAGTCTTGGAACTTCCTGCATTCAAATCGACTGAAGATGAAACAGAAAGGGCCTTGGAAGAGATCGAGCTGTATGCAAGACTGGCTAATCTCCAATATCCTGTGAATCCAGATGCAATCCGTTTTGTGGCATCAAGACTACCGATAATGCTAACGGGAGACCCGACTGAGGAATTCGAGGTTTCAGGAACGCGTGATCTGGAACGCATAGAGAGCAACCGAGTTCGTGGAGGGTCCGTGCTAGTTCTGAATGATGGTGTTGTTGGCAAAGCTGCAAAACTAGCCAAAATCGTTAGTGGCGTGAAAATACCTGGATGGGAGTGGCTGAACGAACTCGCTGCAAAGACGTCTAAGGCAAGCGTCGACGAGGAGGATTTTGCATCAAAGACACTCGAACCTAATGCAGACTATCTGACTGACGTCATTGGTGGTAGACCTGTGTTTTCCCATCCCTCGCGCATTGGCGGTTTCAGATTGAGGTATGGTCGTTCGAGAAATACAGGTCTCGCAGGTGTGGGAGTCCATCCTGCAACTATGTTCATTGTGGAGGAGTTCCTTGCTCCAGGAACTCATATCAGAACCGAAAGACCTGGAAAAGGGGCAATTGTAGCCCCGGTAGACTCGATTGAAGGACCCATTGTCCTTCTCAAGGACGGTTCTGTGGTAAGAGTCCAAGAAAGCGAGAAAGCACGACAGTTAGAGGGCAAGATTGAACGTATTCTGTATCTTGGCGATGTGCTTGTTGCCCTCGGTGAGTTTCTTGAGAACAATCACCCGCTTGTACCGTCTGGATACTGCGAAGAATGGTGGTCTCACGACCTTGATGCCGCGATGTCGAAACTATCTGTTGCCACACTGGCCAAGCGACTAGGATCGAAACTGACCATCGATGAAGTTAATGAGATGGTGGAAGCACCTCTCTCACATACTCCTCTACCTGATCAAGCAGTCCATCTGTCTAAGAAACTCAAGATTCCATTACATCCATTCTATCTCTATCGATGGTCTGCTCTGGCTCCAGAAGATGCATTGAAACTGAGAGAATGGATCCTATCAAAACACAAGGTCAAGAAAGGTTCAAACCTTACGCTACCCTTTGATCCAAAACACAAGAAGCTCCTTGAAAAAGCTGGAATCCCCCATGAACTCTCTGAAAACAAGAAACACATTCTTCTGACAGATGATCCGGTCGTCATCTTGGCACAACTTGGTAAAGAGGATGGCAACCCGAAAGGTGAATCAACTCTGGAACTCTTGAATTCTGTTTCTTCTGTAGAACTGATGAATAAAGTTGGATTCTCAATTGGTGCAAGAATGGGGCGTCCAGAAAAGGCCGAAGAACGTAAGATGAGACCTCCTGTTCAGGCATTGTTTCCTGTAGGACGCACGAAAGGCACCGAGAGGCAGATTGAGAAAGTTGCTAAAAGTATGGAATATCAACCGACTATAGATGAAACGATTGAGAATGACCTAGAAGATCAGGACACCGAAGAGGGTCGTCTGGAATCGTGGGCACCAGAGATCCCTGTAGAACTTGAGATGGTCTTTCGTATCTGTCCGAACTGTTCCAATAGAACATACGAATCCAAGTGTGACAATTGTGGAACACACACAGTCGTTTCTTGCGCCTATGAGAACTGTGGTCAACCCATTGACAAAAAGACTGGCACATGTCAATATGGTCATGACAATAGTAAGACTCGCCAGTATTCTGTTCCATTGGCAAACCTGATTGACAGAGTCAAATCCGAAGTAAACGAACTCGAGGCACATGGTGTTCGTGGCGTTCTAGGTCTGACCAGTGACTACAAGATTCCAGAGTACCTTGGCAAAGGGATACTCAGAGCAAAGCATGATGTGTACTGTTATCGTGATGGAACAGCCAGGTTCGATGCAACCGATGCACCACTTACTCACTTCAAACCTAGAGAGATAGGCGTACCAATCAGTCGTCTTCAAGAACTTGGTTATATCACCGACTATGAGGGACAACCGCTGATCTCAGAAGACCAAGTCTTGGAGTTAAAAGTCCAGGATGTTGTGATTCCTGAAAACTGTGCAATGTATCTCGTTAGAGTGGGGAGGTTTGTTGACGACTGCTTGGAGAGAATCTATGGACTTGAACGATTCTACAAGTTCAACTCACAGGAAGATGTTGTTGGCCAACTCGTGATTGGTCTAGCGCCTCACACCTCTGCTGGAATCGTCGGGAGAATAATTGGTTTCACAAACGCGAGTGTGTGTTATGCACATCCCTATTGGCATGCTGCCAAGAGACGGAACTGTGATGGTGATGAGGATGCTCTAATTCTAGTTCTTGACGCGCTTCTCAACTTTTCAAAGGACTATCTCCCTGCTGGTCGCGGAGGACTGATGGATGCGCCTCTGGTTCTTTCGGTAATCCTAAACCCGACAGAGGTGGACGATGAGAGTCACAACATCGAGGTCTGTAAGCGATATCCTGCGCAGTTCTATGAGATGGTTGCGGAGGCAAGACATCCAAGAGAGGTGGAGAAACTCGTTGACATAATCGCCTCTCGCTTGAACACTGCAGCTCAGTATGAAGGATTCGGATTTACGCATGACACCCAATCGTTTGACATTGGTCCAAAGAACACTCGCTACAAGATTCTTGGTAGCATGGATGAGAAGCTGGCGGCGCAACTAGATCTGGCCACCCTGATAGAAGCTGTAGATGCACAGAATGTTGCTGAAAGGGTATTATCGACTCATTTCTTCCGTGACATCAGAGGTAATCTACGTGCATTCTCCACACAAAAGATACAATGTCAAAAATGCAGACGAGTTTACAGAAGAATACCTCTCTCCGGAGAGTGTATCTGTGGAAACAAGCTCTCCCTCACCGTCAGACAGAAGAACATCTCAAAGTATCTTGACGTCACCAGACACATCATAGAGGAACATAATCTCGATCAATATGAGCGAGAGAGGCTGAAACTCATCACTTCTGCTCTCGATTCATTGTTTGTGTCTGAACAGACATCCATAACCGATTTCATCGATCCTTAGTCTGATTGAGTTTCGAGGGCTAACTTCAGAAGACTTCTGTCCTCAATCATTCCGATGAGGCCACCAGTTACAGACAATACAGGAGCTTGATCGATGTCTTCCTTACGCATAGTCTTGACGCATTCAGCAATAGTTGTGATTTCACTGAAGCTGATTATGTTCTTGGTCATAACCTCTTCAACAGCTGTTCCCGGTATACGAAGAAGTTTCTTTGTCACAACTAGGAAGTCTTTCGAAGTCCAACCCCAGTCAACAGCACTGTCTGTGCCGCTGAATGTTTGAGAGATGTTGTCCTCTACAGTGACCTCTGAGAGTCGGATGTAGTCACTCACAGTTATCATACCAGTGACACCTCCGCTTTCTCCAAGCACCACGAGGCTGTTTTTCCCAGCCATCTCCATAATCATGTAAGACAAAGGCAATGGAGTCATTTCCCAGACTGCGTTCACCTGTCTGGTCACAAGTTTAGCTATCTCCATTGAGCCATACTTCTCATCATTCTCTAGTGTAGCCCCCAAAATGTCTGGAACTGAGAGTAAACCCACTAGTTCGTCCTTTTCAACGACTGGAAGTCGTCGGTACCTCTTCTCCAACATGATTTTCAGAGCTGTCTTGATGTCAGTCCTAGGTTTGACTGTTTCAGGGTCTCTCACCATGAGCATTGCCAGTTGATTCTCATCGGCCTTTCGAAGGAGGTCTGTCCTTGTTACAATACCCACAAGGGTCTTGGATCCTTTCTTCACCACAGGAAGACCATTCACCTGCCGGTCTGCCATAATCTGAAGAACATCCTCTCTTGTCCCAGGTACAGAAACGTGAATCACGTCTGACTGCATACAATCTTTGACCATCATTGTCAGGGCTACTCCGGTATCATAGAAACTCGGACAATACCAAATACTATAGACAACATCCTTATCGATAGTTTTGATATCACCGGAAATAGTGTTTTTTGGTCACCTTTTATGGTTTTCCTTGGGTTTCTCCTACCAAGGATGCTTTTTTAGCCCTAACAAGTACCCTAGTGCGTTACTGAGCCAATGAATTCCCAGAGTTGTGAGAATCAGGATTACAACAAATATCGGACCTGGCATCAACAGAGGATATGCAAAGATCAATGCCATGATTATGAATCCCAACTGGTCAAGAAATGGAGAGGGGTCGCCACTCTTTACATTGACTCTCCTCTTAATGAACGATCCAATAACATCACCAGTTAAAGCTCCGACTGATAGAAGAAAGGTCGCAGGGATACTTATTGAAAGAACATAGTCCATCTCTGGAGTAATTGTTACAAACTGAGCCAAAAGAGGTCGTAGGTAGGGTGCAGCAATGAACTGCGCCACTCCTACCATCGTTCCAAAGAAAACGCCAATAACGAACCCTCTTATCGATTTACCATCTCCAAGAATACGATAACCATCTCGGAGGACTTTCCCTCCATCAATTGGCCGACCTCCTCCACCCAGAACTGGAGTGGCATTTGCAATCCATGCAGAAAGTCCCAACCAGATTGAGAGTTCAAAGATGGCGAATTCCTCATACATTGAATGGTTCTCCATGTGTGCCGTTTAACGACCCAATTTCACTCTTTCTCATCTGGCTTTACCATTACGAATCCTCTGTCAGTGAGATACAAGCGACAGTCCGACGGTTCACCCTCAGGTCTTATCCGTTGTATTGCACGAGAGCCCTGGTCCTTTCCCACTCTCATCTTGAAGCTATAGTCTGACCAGTAATCCAAGATATTCTTTGCAACAGGTTCGAAGTCACCAGCTTCCTCCATTCGAGCCCTCACCTGATTCAAAACAACTACGGCTAGGTCATGCCTTCGACCCAGTCCCTTCAAGATTCCCGCTTGCCTGTTCAATTCTCGATGGTTTGAGAAGTTAGTTGCTTTGTCCTCCAGTTCCAACCTATAGAACTTGGTCAGTGTGTCAATAATGACCAGTTTTGTGTCTTCTCGAATATATAGATCTAAGTCATCAATCAGTGCACCCTGTTCACTGAACCCTTTTGGCACCAGTACTTTCACCATAGATTCTAGCTCTCCGAATGTCTGACCAGTGATTTGCTCAAGACGCTCAACGGGAGATGCGGTTTCAGAGTTTATGTAGATAGTTCCGTAGTTGAGTCTGTATGCTGCATCTACAAACTGTAATGCTAGCGTAGTCTTGCCTGCTGCAGCCTCTCCATAAACATGTGTGAATGGTCCAGTATGAAGACCGCCATTCATAACACGGTCGAGAAGTGATACCCCAGACGGAAGAATCAAATTCTAACTCACTGTTTATCAGTCGTCACTCTCTGAGTGATAAGCATACCTAGAAGGACCGATATCATGTATAGGTGGCAGGCTGCAATTGCCACAGAGAATCCCCGAGTGCTCTATCTTCTAATCGAGCTCCTGAAAGACCTGGGGCTTGATTTCGTAGTCTGTACAGCGGATGACACTCGCTGTGGGAACTCTAAGGTTGTCGTTACTACTAGTGAGGATTCGTTGAGGCATCAGTATGACTCTGTAGTATATGTTGAGGATGACCTCGACCCAGTCCTCACATCAGTACAAATCCTTGCAAGTCTTTATGATGTCCATAATCCCTCTCTTGCAGTAATCGGAGTCGATCCCGGCATGCGGTTTGGAGTTGCTCTGGTCATGGATGGGACTGTGACATACAAGAATTCGCTGACCTCTCCTGGTGCAGCTGTAAATCTCACCCTACGTCTGCAGTCGTATGTCAAACAATCTTATCCTAGCTGTCAAGTGATTGTACGCGTTGGAACTGGCGCGAAACTATACTCTACGCTGTATCTCAGAAACGCGCTTAACCAACACCCCAATCTTGGTCTGGAGCTTGTGAATGAACACCGCACGACTCTATCAGGTGGTGCGACCTCCGATCAGACTTCTGCCATACTCATTGCAGGTAGAACTGGCCGGAAACACATAGATCAGGACATGGTCCTTGAACCCAAAGTGGGGTATGTTCGCTCATTGCAACAGTTTGTAAAACGTCATACTCGTGGTACGAGGAAACTAACCAAGGAAGAAGCCCGTTCTATTCTCATCGGCAATATCTCACTTGATACTATCCTGGATGAAACTAAGTCATAAAGAAACTCTCAACCCGATGGGCGGTAGTGTCAGGGTCATCTCGAATTAGCTCAGTCACTTCAGACAACCACGATGGGATGAATCTTCTGAGATATGGAGTGCTGAATCTCTGGTCGAGCAGGACAATCACCCCTTTATCATCCAGCCTCCTCACTGGTCTTCCTGCAGCCTGAATGGCTCTGGTCATAGCGGGCAGTACATAGGCGTAGTCACGTCCCTTTTCATCAAACCTCGAATCAAAATAGTTGATTAGTGACTCCACCCGAGGAGTTGGTCGCGCATAGGGGACACCAACTACAACAACGCTTTCCATTGTCGGACCTGGGAAATCGCCCCCTTCAGAGTTACGACCACCTTGGACACCTAGAAGTACGGCGCCTCCGGCATCGCCCTGTCTTCTGAACTCTTCGACCAATCTGTCGTTCTCTGCCCCTTTCATCCCTGGTTTCTCGATGAATAGTTTCCGTTTGAGCCTTCTCTCAAGACCAGCATCAATTAGTGACTTACCAATGGAATAGCTTGAAGTGAAGATACCAGTGTTACTGGGTGTTGCATGCGCTACAGCTACACAATGGTCCACCATTCGTTCAAACGTATTTTGACTACGGTTCTGAAATGATGTGTCGAGCCCATCTATTATGAGTCCAACCCTGTTTCTCCGAGCAAAGGGACTCTCGAATGTTGCCAACTCTGAACCTGCTTCAAAACCTAGCATTTCCGAATAGGCCTCTAACGGAGAAATCGTTCCGGAAATTGCCACAGAGCTGTGAACCAGGTCAAGGACGCGCCGTGTGACCGATGTAGGGTCCAAAGCAACTAGGTCGAGAGAAACCTTTCTACCCTCTCCACGTCCTTGGCCAGATGCTAGCAAAAATGTGTAGTCTTTTCTCTCTGCAGTTCTTAGCCACCTGAGAAGGAACTCACTCACTCTGTAAATGGAAGAGCGCGGAAACTTACCTGCTTTTAGGAGACCCTTTCTTATCTTTGCTCCCAACTCCTGCATATATCCCAGCACAAACTTCTGATTCTCAAGGTTGCCAATGGTTAAGGCTGACTCGACAATCTTTCGAGGATCAACAACTCTCTCGTCAGTCTGTTTCATGTCTGAAGACATCTCAAGAATTGTTTTGGCCAAAGCGCGACTGAAGTCCTGAGAAAGGGTGTCATTGTACGTTGTCGCCTCTCGTAGAGCTTGTCTTATAGTTCCAATTGTCAATGAGTCACTCGCTGAATCCAATGCAGTTGTTGGCACATTGTGTGCCTCATCCTGTACAAGAACCATCTTTGAAGCCGGTGTTTCGAGGTCTGGTAGAAAGACATCCAATATCCAAGGATCAAAAACATAGAGGTAAGAGAGAGCTATGACATCGACAACCTTAGCCAGACGTTTTGCAAGTTCATATGGACATAGTGATCTAGTCTTTGCTATCTTGGTGATTTCTGGAGCTGTGAGAACCTTCTTGGGCATGTCCTCGAGGATTTCCTCAGGATCTCCCGCCCTCCTCAGATTTTCAAAATAGGTACATCTCCCTGTGGCCTTCAACTGCCCACAGACTTCTGAAATCGGTGCCACAAAGTCTGCACTCTCCAGTACAAAGGAGTTCAGACACATGTGGCGCCGCCCACGGAAAGACACTCCGCTGACATCCTGTCTTTCCGAAATCTGCTCAAGTTCCTCCATCACACGGTCGAGCTGTCTGTGTGTCCTGGCACAATACAGGACTTTCCCATCATTCTCTTTGACCCATGGCAAGACTGCACACAAAGTGACACAAGTCTTTCCAAACCCATTAGGCGCTTCAGCACATATATGGGTCCCAGCTTTGACTGACGCCTCAATTCTCTCCATCATCTCGTCTTGGCCCTCTCTAGCCTCATCATAAGGAAAGAAGTCATTGAAGGTAGAGGTTTCATGAGTCATGTGAGCTCTATACATCTCCTCTTAGAGGTCTTGATAATCCTGTTGCTTCTGACTGTCATACGTTACTGATTTATTCGCCCTGTACTCTCTTCTTTCTGAACAAAGATGGAATTTAACGACATAACGGAGTTCTCAACAGAAACTTCGGCGGACAGAATCAGAGTACGCATAATTAGCCTGTCTAATGGTCAGATAGTTTTGATTACGGACTCAGACCAATTCAGGCTGGGTCTTTCAGCATTAGCGATTCCTGCAGGACAGGGGCGATCAGGGCCTACATCATCAAGTCTGTTTTCGAAGGAAATCGATTCCACACTTGTTAGGACTCTGGCAGAAAGGATTGCATCTTGGACCAACCAGACATGTATGTTGATCTTAGGGACAAGTGGCGCACTCACCCGTGACCGTATGATGGAACTTACCATACTCCTCAGAGACCATCTCGTATCCTGACATACTCAACCACATCCAGTATCCAGCGGCCAGTTACTTCGATATTCTCCAAGTTCTCCAAATACTTACTCCAGTCTACGCCACTTGCTGACTTCCAACCTTCATAAGCTGCATGGAGATTGTTCAAGGCTTCTACATGGTAGCGACAAAGATCTTCAGACTCTATTTTTCGACCACATATCTTGCACGCACTCATTTCGTAGTCGCCTCCTTCTTCTTTTCAGCTTGTTTTGCCCGACGGTCATCTAACGCTTTGAGGTCGTCTTTTCGTCCAGGACAGTCAGTCCAGTTTATGCAGGTTTCCCACTTTCGCCGTCCGGAGGCAACCTCTATCATCCTATATCCACAATGAGTGCACATCTCATCCTTGGGAGATATGTCTCCCTTCTGAGGGAGTGCAAATGTTTGATCACATCCCCCCTCACTATAGTTCGAACAGCCAACAAAACGCTTTCCTGTCTTCTGAGACCTTATTATTCGTAGGGTGCCATCGCCGCATTTTGGACACTCACCTAGCTCCTCCGTCGATTTCCAGTATCTCTGAAGTCCTATGACCAAGTTGTTGCCAATCTCTTGTTCCTGTGAACGAAAATCATCGAGTAACTCTGTGAGGTCTCTCTTTGCCTTGGTCAGAACCTCGTCACGGTTGGTCTGCTCTTGTTGGATCTCGTCCATCTCTTTCTGTAGACGTCTAGTCAATTCTGGTGAGAGCATGTCTGGTACATATTCCTCCAATGTTTCATAGAGTGCATATCCAAGTGTCGAGAGTTCGAATCTGTCGTTCAGTGTATAGCCCCTTGACTTCACTGAATCTACAATTCTTGCCCTTGTTGCCTTTGTTCCCAAGTCTTCTTTCTCAAGAAGCTTCAACAGACTCGCAGGATTGAATCGGGGTGGTGGTTGAGTGTATCTCTCATCTGACTCCACAGGACTCAAGAAAATCGAATCACCCTCAGATAGATTTGGAAGCTCTCTCTCACCAGTCTTTGCATATGGCCCATAAAATTGCATCCACCCTGACTTCAGAACCTTCAGACCTCTCAAATACAACAAGTAATCATTACACCTGATGTCTGCCCGAAGATGTTCCTTCTCAGCAGGTTCGCCAAAAAGCGCAAGGAATCTCCTCACTATCAGGTCGTATAGTTTCTTTTCACTAGGGGTCAAGCGTTTTGTTGGCTTTGTGCCTGTTGGATGGATTGCTGGGTGGGCAGGGTCAGTCTTCTTTCCCTGAACTGGTGTGAGATTCCCTCCCTGTAAAACTTGGTCAGCTAGTTTGGCATAGTTCTTCATTCCCTTGAGTCCATTGAGGATTTCTTTCAAGTCCAATGAATCAGAAAGTTTCTGGCTACTGGTACGAGGGTACGAGATGACAGCATCCAGATAGAGTGATTGTGCTACTGCCAGAGTCCTACTCGGTTTGAAACCAAAGTGTCTGTATGCTTCAGCCTGAAGACCACTGAGATTGAAAGGAGGATGTGGTTGCTGTGTTGTGGTCCTGCTGTTAATCGAATCGACCCTAGCAGTTGCTCCATCAAGATCCTTGGCGATGTTCTCAGCCTCCGATTTCACCTCTATACGTTTCTTAGAGTATTCAAGGTCTATCTCTTCCCCATCAAGCTGTGTTCTGGCGAGTATTACCCAGAATGGATGTGGTACAAAGACATTGATCTCCTGCTCTCTTTGAGCCACGAAGGCCAGCGTTGGACCCTGAACCCTTCCTGTGGATACGATCTTGAACCAGCCTGCAGTGTTCTTCACTGCCAGGGTCAGAGCACGTGTGAGGTTGATTCCAAAAAGCCAATCGACCTCATGTCGTATTTGACCTGATTCAATCATTGGGAAATCTAATGTTTCTGACATCGTATCGTATGCACTCTCGACCTCGCTATTTGTGAGGGATGAGAAGAACATACGATGAGCCTTATTCGGATCAGCCTTACAGGCATACTTTAGTGTGAGGTACCCAATAAGACTCCCCTCGATGTCAAAGTCGGTGGCAACCACAAAGGAATCTACATCCTTTGACAATGTTCCTATCAGTTTGATGATAGGCCTCACTTGAGTTGCCTTTTTCTCCACCTCATATCTAGGCACCCACTCTGTTTCCAGACGTGGATATGTCCATCCCTTCACTTTCTGTTTCAGCTCGAAGAGATGTCCCAGAGCATATACAACCACAAGATTGTCATTGCCTCTCTTACACTCGAAGTATGAAGCTCCCCTTTTCTTGACCTCTTGGGGAGAATGCTTATCGTCCAGAGCACTGGCTATACGTTTTGCAGCTGTTGGTTTCTCTGTGATGATCATCACTCTAGACAAGAGATCCAGTCACTCCTTTAGCCAGTGTGAATTCCCAGACTCAAATAGCCATTGTGGCAGACGCGCGTAAATCTGCTTAGTACATCTTTGCATATCGCGTAAGTCTTAAAAGCAGACACAAAGTCTGAGCCGTCGAGGTAAGACAAGTGAAGCCATGGTGGCCAAGGATTATAGTAAGACCCCAAGTACGACTCTCTCGTCCCAGTTTCAGGATGCCCACACGGCCTCCGGACATCGTCATTTTTGGACTCATTTTCGTTGTCGTACTGTTCGTCCTTGGTGGTAACATCTTCACACTTGTTAGGTCTCCTCCTGCAATCGCTGGAAGTCAATCTGGAGCTCCCATTCTTATCGCTCCAGGAATTGATCAGCAACTAGGTATGGAAGGCATTGTTGCATCGGTGGTCATCCTAGTAGGAGTCAGTGGACTTGGTCTGATATACTATGGCTCAAAGTATGTGTTTCAGCCAGGCTACGCTACAAGACTGATATTCCTAGGAATGGTCATGGCTGGTGTTGCATTCCTGATATTCAGCTATCTATGGTCATTGAAGGCTGGCTTCATCAGTTGAATTAAGGAAGATGTGATCAACCCCAGTCCTCTCTAAGAGGCCAGTGATAAGCTCCTCCGCAATCTCAAGCTTGACCCTCTTTCGCCAATCAGCAGTAAAATGACTGTCATGGTCTGGCTTTGACCAGCTTCCGACCAGATCACCAAAATCCATCCCAGCGAGTATGATTTTCTCAGGGTTATACTCATTTACAATGTGACAAGCTCTATCTCCATCAGTGAACCCGCCCCAGAGAAATGTCCTGTCAGTTGGTTCGACCTGTGTACTTCCCAAGACCTCTCCAAGCTCTGGAACCACGAACCTCACGACGTCCATGTTGTCTCCATGTGCGTGAACAACAAGAATCGCGCCTCTCTGTTTCATCTCTTTCAGGTGTTCAACATCCCCGTCTAGGTCAGTTGCAACTACGTCACATCTGATATCATGGTCCAAAAGTGCAGAAACTGCACCATCAGCAGCTACTATCACAAGACTCGCAAGATTTGTACTTGTCTTTAGATTCTGCAATTGTCTTCCTAGTGAAGGTCCAGCGCCACAGATTACTACACTCCTCCCTTCAATTGACGCTCGAAGTTGTTGTAAGAGAAATTGTGGATCTGTGTCTTTGAGAATTTCTGTGAGAAGTGCAGTTGCCTCTCTATCTCTGTTGATGTCTAACTCCAATCTCTTCACTATGTCTAGATAGATTGGCTGCCACTCTACCCATTCCATCATTTGCCACCTATGCCCGTATTGATTCGCCTATGCGGGCTGCAATCCTGGCCTCTCTAACATCATGAGCTCGAATCATATGTGCTCCATTCATCACTGCAATTGATGTTGCAGCAATCGAACCAACTAGCCTGTCATCAGGTGAATCCTGACCAAGTATCTGTCCTATGAATGCCTTCCTTGACACACCCACCAGAAGGGGGAACCCGAGTAGGACAAACTTGTCTAGGTTTCTTAGAATAGAATAGTCCACAACAGGCGGTTTTCCAAAACCGATGCCTGGGTCTATGATTATCCTCCCCGGATCAATTCCATTGTCCCTTGCAGTCATGAGACTGGCTTTGATCGAATCTAGAGATTTCTGGACACTTCCACATGGAGGATGGCAATTGGCCATAAGTATGACAACAGCTTCACTGTTTGCTACCAGTCTAGCCATCCTAGGGTCTGCTTGTAGTCCTGACACATCATTCACAATTGAAGCACCGTAATCAAGGGCAATCTCTGCGACCCTTGAGGATGTAGTATCAATCGAGATTGGAGTCTTCGAATCAGGAAGGGTCCTCAAAGCAGCCGAAACCCTCCTAATCTCCTCTTCCACAGACATCTCTGATATATCATAGACATTACCAGGGGCCGTTGATGCTCCTCCGATGTCAATGATGTCCGCCCCTTGAGAAACAGCTTTTTCATACTGTCTTAGGAACTCTTCAGGAGTATGGGCTATTGCACCTTTGTAGAAGGACTCTGGAGAGAGGTTGATCACTCCCATGACTCGTACTGGTTGCTCTGGTCCAATCAACAGACCTCTCACATTGACCAAGACTATGATTCCTCCAAGCGCGTGACTGCATAGAAGGAAATAAAATGATACTGCTTCCGCTACGACCCAGCCGGCGTATGCATTTTCACGGGTGAACAGACATGAATGAGATACTTCAGCGTACACAGCTATATGATTGGCATGTGAAACATGGTGATGTGATTCCATTTGCGGGATGGGAAATGCCAGTTCGTTATACAGACATCAGAGAGGAACACATGGCTGTAAGGAACTCTGTGGGCATGTGGGATACCAGCCACATGTCTCGTTTTGTCATTAAGGGTCCTCAGGCTTCTGAGTTTCTTCAGACTCTTACAACCAATAATGTCAGCAAACTGAGTGTAAACGGAGGACAATATACAACCTGCTTGAATGAGAAGGGTGGCATCCACGATGATCTAACATTGTACAGAGTAGGTGAAGAAGAGTACATCTGGATTACAAACGCGGCAAACGGACCAAAGATCAAGGCTCATCTCTTGAAGCATGCTGACAAGTTCGATGTTGAAGTGACCGACAAATCCCGCGAAATCACTATGATTGCAGTCCAAGGCCCCAATGCTCTCAAGCTCATGAACAAAATGGCAGGTCAAGATGTTAGTGAGTATTCCCGTTTCTCATCATATACTGTCAAGCTTGCTGGATATGACACCTATCTATGCCGGACAGGCTATACTGGCGAAGACGGAGTCGAAATCCTGCTACTTGATACCCCCTTTGATGATGCAGGAAAGAGGAAGGCAATAGCATTCTGGGAGGAACTTCTGAAACAAGGAGAGGAGTTCGACATCAAACCGTGTGGATTGGGTTCCAGAGATTCTTGTCGTCTTGAGGCTGGATTTGTCTTGTATGGTCATGAGCTTGACGAAGATACTTCTCCAATCGAAGCCATGATCCCCTACGCTGTAAAATTCAAGGTAGATCCACACTACATCGGATATGATGTCGTTGAAAGCCATAAGAAGGAAGGAGGTGTCCGCAAGACACGCATCGGACTTGTTATGATTGACAGAGGAATTCCCAGAGAACACTATCCAATCCTTCAGAATGGGGAACAGATTGGAGAGGTCACTAGTGGCGGTCTGGCACCGACAATCAACAAAGGCATAGCTCTTGGCTACGTGGCACCAGAAACTCTTGAAATTGGTGACGTTGTCGAGGTTGACATCAAGGGACGAATGAGAAAGGCTGAGGTAACAAAGTGGCCGTTCTTTGATACAGACCTCTATGGTGCCTCGAGAACCAAACATCCAAACTGATTTAAGCTAGGCACGTCTTTCGCAAAACGCTGGTGGATCTGAAATGAGTGAAACCGAAATCAAGGAAGGACTGAGATACAGCAAGGACCATGAATGGATTAAGGTTGAGGGAGATATCGCCATCGTTGGTATAACTGACTTTGCTCAGAACTCCCTCCACGAAATCACATTCGTGGAAATATCAGAAGTTGGAACAGTACTTGAGGCGAATGGAGAGTGTGGGCTTGTGGAATCTATGAAAGCAAGCTCGGACATATTTTCGCCTGTTGCAGGTGAAATCGTCGAGGTCAATGGTGAGCTTGAAGACGCTCCAGAGATAGTAAACGAGGACCCCTACGGTAAGGGCTGGATGTTCAAAATCAAACCATCCAATCTTGACGCAGATCTTGCAGAGCTCATGGATGCCAAGGGATACGCAGACTTCATAGCATCGCTCTAACGGCATGGAACGTCGAGTAGGGAATGATTTCCCTACCGAGTTCATATTTTCCTATAAAGCTCGGTTTATAGCATAGGACGAGATTTCTATTAACAGCAACCTTTTTAGCACAACACAAAATCGCTGCCGTTAGTTCGAAACAGCACGGAGACTGCACCCTAGATGTCATATACCAAGTTCAAAAGGTCATCCGGAAGATTCCTGCGTCAAGTATTCCACCGACCGAAGGCAAAAATTTCTCGTGGCTCCATAATGCTCTTTGTAGCTCTGCTCTTCATATTCATAACAGCGCTACTACTCAGATTGGAGCCATTGATTGACACTCAACCAATCGTTCGTGCGTTCGACCCCTGGTTCCAACTCAGGGTTACTGATTATGTTGCTGAGAACGGATATGCTGCTTTCTTCACTTGGTATGACGATGCTACATGGGTACCATGGGGGCGGAATATGACTACAACCAGTTATGTTGGTGTGCCCTTCACAAGTGCCTTCTTCTACTTCCTTCTCAATGGAATGGGAATTCAGGTATCAGTTCTTGCTGTTTCACTTGCTCTCCCAGCTTTTATGGGTGCATTGACCGCAGTTGTTGCATTCTTTCTTGGAAGAGAAATCGGAAACAACACGGTTGGCCTGTTCAGCGGTCTATTCATGGCCTTTATCCCAGCATTCCTTACGCGAACTATAGCAGGCTTCTATGATAACGAATGCATCGGCGTATTCGCAATAGTCCTGACATCATTCTTCTTCCTGCGAAGTCTCAAGCGAGGTTCTGTACTCTCGGGGACTGCTGCAGGTATCTCACTTGGGTATCTTCTCGTGTCCTGGGGTGCTGCTGATTTCATGCTTGGACTTTTTGCTCTCTATGGTTTCATCATGTTATTGATGGGACGATATAGCAAGAGACTCCTTCAAACCTACTTGTTGACAATCTCCCTGGGAATCTTCATTGGGGATCTGGCTCCAAGAAACGGGTTCGGAAACCTCACTGATTTCTCAATCCTTGCTCCGATTGGCGTTGTCGGACTCATGGTTCTCTATGAGGTCTGGCTCAGAATCGGAGGATATCGTGAAACAACAGCCAGCAAGTTAGCTCCACATATGAAGCCAATCATTGTGGGATTGATTGCACCTATTCTGGGCGTGACTGCCTACATGCTATATGCTGGAGGTTCAGATCTTGAGATCACTCCGTATGCATCCAATCCTGTAGTACGCCTTGGTGCGAAGTTCCTTACAGTAATCAATCCCTTCACACGTCTGGACCAACGAATCCTTGCATCCGTTGCTGAGCACTTACCAAGTCCATGGGGAAGTTTCTACAACACCCTGTTGGTACTGATCATATTCTTCCCCCTCGGGATGTACTTTGCATTCAGACGAGGTCGAGATGAAGACTGGTTCATTCTCCTCTATGGACTCACATCAGTCTATTTTGCAGGAAGCATGATTCGTCTAACACTTATTCTTGCTCCAGGAGTTTCAGTCCTGGCTGCAATTGCAACTTACAACATCCTCTCACCATACGCGAAGGTTGTCACACAAAAGTCGGTGTTTGAGAGGCGAAGATTCAGGATGAGCACATCCTTGACTTCCGAACATGCCCTCACAGCCTTTGCATTCGTTGGACTATTGCTGTCAGTGAACATCATTCTTGGAGTCCAGTACGTTTCCTTCCAAGTAGGAAATCCTGAGTTTGCTCAGGCTGCTGTTTCAGCAACTAGTCAAGCTACTGACTGGCAGACAGGCATGACCTATATCCGCAATAATCTGCCTTCCGACGCAATCATCGCCAGCTGGTGGGACTATGGCTATTGGATAAACAGTGCGTCGGATGCAAAAACGATAGTGGATAATGCGACGTTCAACTCAACGCAAATAGCCCTCATGGGCTATGCACTCATGTCGCTCAACTTAACGGACTCTCTAAAGACGTTCAAGCTCTGGAATACGACCCATGTACTCGTCTACTTTGGTCATAGATATTCAGGCTTCGGTGGCGATGAGGGCAAATGGCCTTGGATGGTTCGAATTGCAGAGGATAGATTGGGTAGCAATGTTATAGACGATGCAACTTACCTAGGACCCAATGATAACACACTCGATGCCTTCTATCAATCTACAATGTACAAGCTCCTATCCTTTGGGGAACCACGAAATCAAGAAGAAGCCACTGCGCTCCAACTCGCACAAGAAAGAATAGCTTTAGACCAGTATCTCTGGCAAGACCAAGATTGGATAGGGCGAATGCCAGTGGATCTGCACGGTGCATTCAAAGAGCCCTACATCTCAGCAGCCTATGGTACTGTCAAGATCTATGAGATTGACTACACGATGTACTACCAGTGGCTGAACAAGACACAATCTGATTGGAAACCACAGCTCGCGGAAGATAATTTGGGAATGATACTCGATGGTGACATCGATAACTCCGAACAAGACTTCTCAAGTTATTCAGTATCATTCGGTGGCGGTTATGAGGCGACGGTCTACACAGAGTCTAACTCCACCCATATCTACTATGGAATAGAGATGGATAACTATACTCTTGGTGATGATGCCTTCGGTATTCAACTATCTCCTCTAGGCTCACCTGGAGACTCAGACCTTCGTATCGTGAACTACAATGGCCAGGACTTTGACGGCCATATCCGCTACGATGGAACATGGGCTGAGGATTCAACAGGTACAAACTCCTCCGAGTTTGCCTCTGGTGATGGAGTCATCGAGTTCGTTGTTCCTCTGAACAGTGGAGACCCACAGGACCTATCAATGTCTCAGGGAATGAACTACCAGATTCGACTTCTCTGGTGGAACAACGTGAATCATGGTGAACCCTCATTCACTGTGCATTGGAACTCATTCTGGGTCCCAATAGAGCTATACTAAATCAGAAGAATGGCGGTTGATTCCAAATCAATCGCCATGTTCTCTTTTCTTATACAGAATTTCCCTATTCGCTGGAAAGGCTCTTGGCCTTGCGTTTTGCCTTCCTACGATAATCTCCGAATTTGTCCTGAGGACTATACTTCGGAGGTTTGGGACTTGACACAGGCCCCCCGCATTTTGGACAGACCTTTTGATTGAGAGTGTATGCGCCACAATTTTGGCACTTGAAGAGGTGGGTCATCTCATACCCCTACTTGCGTACAAAACTAATGTTTCCAGAGCCACTCTCGACTGTCTTTGTGATAAGACCGAGGATGTCTGAGAGTATGACTTCTGCTTCCTGATAGTCAGGGCTCACTATTCTGAGCTTGTATCTCGGTGATCCGAGAGTGTAGATTTCAGTGGTTGATTTATCGTGCTTCTTCCCTTCCTCTAGTCCTTTTGATAGTGCTTTCTTTATCACCTCTACACCGTCTGGACCTGGTACTGTGATGGTCATTTCACCATCAATCTCCACAGAAGGTATCTCGATTCTCTGTTTGGCCAAATCTGCAACCTGCTTTCGGAGCTTCTTTGTTGCAGCGACTTCCTCGAATACCTCAACACCCCCATCAGATGCTCGCTCAAGTCCCTTGTAGATCTCTCCAAATACATCTTCAATTGGCCAACCAATCTTTTCGTAGACCTGTTCAAGTGTCATGTCATTCTCTTTTGCGATGAGTTCGAGAAGTTTCTCTGCCTTCTGGGCGCGTTTCCACTCGTTGTTCTTGGTCCTTTTTGTCTCAGCTGAAACTCTCCTAAGGGAGCAGTCGATGTGCATTTTGTCAGTATCGACCTTTAGCACTTTCACAACTACACGCTGATTCTCCTGAATGTGATTTCGGATGTTCCTCACCCATGTGCTGCTGATCTCTGAGATATGGATGAAGCCCTCCTTCTCACCATACTCTGGCAAAACTACATAGGCCCCATAATTAGCAACTTTGGTCGCGACTGCAATGGCAAACTCGTCCAGTATTGGCCATTCAGCACGTTTCAGGACCATCTTCTATTTCACCCTATGGAAGGACCTCGATTTCCCTGGCGATTGGCTCAAGTTTAGCCTTTCCGCCGCTGGGTTTCGCTAGAACCTTCTCGCACTTCAGACATTTTACTACTGTGGTTGCATGTCCGAATATAATCTGCTCATTCTCACAGTCCAGGCACTTCACCTTCAGGAACCGTGATTTTGGTTGTTGAACGATGTCACCTTTCCCCGGCATTCTAATCACCTATACCTTCTGTACCTCGACCTTCTTCAAGCGCATGCTCTTGGACTGGATGATGTGGTCACATTCCTTGCACTTGAGTTTCAGAACAGTCTTCTTGGTTGTCTTAGCGAACCTCTTCTGGATTGCCTTCGGAAATGAACCATAACCTTTCTTCTTACGATCCATCCTGCGCTCTCCTTCAGACATACTCCGTCTCTTTCCTGCCTTACCGATAGATACCCCATGCTCTGTATACTTGCGGCATCTGGGGCAGTATTTGTTCAGTTCGCTCTTTATTTTCATTTGGCAGTCACCAGTCCTGACCGGAGCCACCCGACCATGGTTTCTTTATAATCCTTAGGGCATGTTCACTAGCTTACTAGGCTCCAAGCGATAATACGTGTGCGACCACTGTGGCAATGATTATCATTGCTGCTAGTATGACAACCAGTGTAGGCCCTACCTTGATGCCTGGAGTTTCGTCCTCGAAGAAACGAATTAGTCCAGCGCCACCCGATGGCATGGGCCCTTCCCCACGTTTCTTCCGACGTTTCTTTTGTTGCTTCGGCATCATGAATCACCTTGACTAAAGGTAGGCCTCCTCATTCTGTTCGGTTTATTAACTCTTCTAATGGTCAGCTGGACAATCACATGGTGATTTCTTACATTTGGAACAGACATCACTGTACTTGTTGAACAACGCCTCAGAGAGATCAGTTTCAAGCAAATTGGCAAGAGAGCACAGCCATGCAAACACATCTCCCATCTCGTCCAAGATAGATGCTGAGTCATTTTTCAGGATAGCCTCTCGAAGCTCCTCCAATTCATCGAGGGTCCTTTCTAGAGTCCCTATCACTCCTCGTGCTCTGTCCCTCTCAAGGTATATCCTGCGCATCATTTCCTGTGCTTCTTTGATATCCACGAGAGGACCCCCGAAGGACATTACATGAACCGGAGATGTGCATAGGCATCTGTTTCAGTGTCGAATGCATAGTGCACCTTCTGGTAGTCCTTCCGGAACTCAGACACCTCTGCTGCAATCTTCTCCTTCTTCTCTCCCTTCATTACTAAGCGATGCATGAACTCAGCAAAAGCAT
>WOR8_10000592_pt1 | contig 37867 bp, 31 predicted proteins | sample DeeMarSeWOR38_10_FD_19890 | JGI IMG/M metagenome (IMG submission 19890) | reverse complement strand
ACGCAGACAGGAATGCCCAACCTGCTCATCAAACAGGTTATCATGATGCTGGTGGCGTTTTTTTTCCTTTACCTGGCGGTTGGCAAAAAGTATGAACCCTTGCTGCTTGTACCCATCGGATTTGGAATCTTCCTCGTCAATTTCCCCCTCGCGCCGTTGATGGGGTATACCGAGCACGGCAATCCCGAACTCCTCAGGGCTTTTTATAAATACGGCGTCGAATGGGAAATCATTCCTCCGATGATCTTTTTGGGATTGGGGGCGATGACCGACTTTGGTCCGCTTATCGCTAATCCCAAAACGCTCATTGTCGGTGCCGGCGCTCAGCTCGGCGTTTTTATCACTTACATCGGCACCCTTTTTTTCGGTTTTACCCTTAAGGAGGCTGCCTCCGTGGCAATCATCGGCGGGGCGGACGGGCCAACAACAATCTATCTGACAGCCAAACTGGCCCCTCAACTCCTCGGCGCCAACGCTTTGGCGGCTTACTCTTACATGGCCATGGTGCCTCTCATCCAGCCGCCCATCATGCGTCTGATGACCACACCCGACCAGCGTCGAATTAAAATGCGCCAGCTCAGAGCTGTTTCGGATCGAGAGAAATTGCTTTTTCCCCTGATTGCCGCCATCCTGATTATTATTCTCATCCCGGCGGTAGCGCCTCTGATGGGAATGTTTATGTTCGGCAACTTTATGCGTGAATGCGGTGTCGTCAAACGCTTATCGGAAACGGCCCAGCACTCTCTAATGAACATTATCACCATCCTGTTGGGTCTTTCAGTAGGAGCTACCATGAAGGCCGAAGTTTTTCTCAGCTGGAAGCCACTGCTTATTTTCGGCTTTGGCCTTATGGATTTTATCGTATGCACGTTTGGCGGAATCCTGACGGTCCATATCATGAATTTCTTTTTAAAAGAGAAAATAAATCCACTCATAGGCTCGGCCGGGGTTTCCGCGGTGCCGATGGCCGCCCGTGTTTCTAATTCCGAAGGCCTTAAAGCCGATCCGACCAATTTTTTGTTGATGCACGCCATGGGACCCAATCTGGCGGGGGTGATCGGCTCGGCTGCAGCAGCAGGCATGTTTATCGCCATGTTCCAGTAGGAGGAAGCCATGAGGAAAATCGACTTTATATTTTTGTCAAAAGACCAATTGCTGTGGCTTTTCTGCCTACTTTTAATTCTGATTGTATTCCCATGCAGATCTTGGGCAACATTCGGAGAAGACCGCGAAAAGCCGAAACCCGTATTTACTCGCAAAGGCGATAAGATCACGGCCAAACTCCTCCCCCGCGCAAAAAGCACCAGCGTTCTCATCGATTTCGAGGTTTCCGGCGCAAAGCTAATCGAGGTCCAAGGAATGGACTTTGAGGAGGCCGATCGGCCCGAAGTCAACCACAAGGACTTCAAATCAGCCCTTTTCGTGATTGAACTCGGGGAGCTTACCTCGGGTGGCGAAGCCAAGGTTTCAATAATTTCTGATTTTTTTATTCGATCAACGCAATACTGGATTTTTAATCAAAATTTGGAGACACCTTGGATGGATTCCAAAGCGCAAAATCTGGATCGCCCCGACCAGGTTCAGGAATTAATAATTAAAGTAAAAGATGGAGGTCCGTTCGATTCGGATGGGACCGAAAACGGTCGAATCATCATGCTGGGTGGCCCTAAGGATTCTTTCTGGGGCTACGCACTGGGAACCCTTTTTATTCGGTACTTTGGCATATTTATTGTTCTTTCCATCCTCATGCTGGGTATGATTTTCTCCGGCAAGATTTTCCAGTACCTTGAGGGTAAGAAGGCCAGAGCTGTGAGTAAACCGGCACCCCAAACCGCCCCGGTGCAAAAAGCTGAAAAGCCTGACTTATCCAATAACGGTATCAATCCGGAGATGGCAACGGCTATCGCTGTGGCGCTTCATTTGCATTTTTCCGGACTTCGCTCTTCAGCGCCGATGCATGTATCTCGTTTGCGACCGACAGCTTGGACACAACAGGGACGTGCACAGATCATGAGCGAACGGTTGTTGATGTATAATCGCGATAAGCGTTAAGAATCCATGAGGTTATTGAAATGAAATATAAAATAGCTGTTGGTGAAAAGAAATTTGAGGTGGAAATAGGTACCATAAAGGACGGATTCGCCCGGGTAACGGTCAATGATGAAGCTTATGAGGTTAATATCGAAAACTTTGCCGAGGTGACAGGCACAGGGACGATTAAACAAAGCAGCCCGGAAGCTGTTGCTACCCGAAAACAGACCCCGGAACCGGTTTTCTCCGAAGCGCCTAAAGCCGCAGATCCCGATTCAGCGCCTGCTGTTGGCAGCGGAGCTGTCGCTGCACCTATCTCGGGTTTGATTTTAGAAGTCAAAGTGGAAGTGGGTGACACCGTAACCGTCGGTCAGGAGCTGGCCGTCGTGGAAGCAATGAAAATGGAAAACAGCATTAGCAGTGAGATATCCGGCAAAGTACTTGAAATCCGCGTTCAACCGGGAGCCCAGGTATCCACCGGCGATGTCCTTATGATCATCCAATGACTTTTCATCCTTTATTCTTACGAGAGAAAATTCATCACAGTATTTGCGAATCGAAGCACTAAGTATTTTGCAGATATTTGCTTTATTTCTTGACCCAGGATTGCCTTTTTCTTATATAAATACAGCCTCATTTTTCAAGATAAACCAAACTCCTTTATCCGAAGCATTTTAGAATACCTCGAATAATGATCAGAATGTGTGATTGTATGTTGGCGATAAGGAGAAAATATCATGGCTAAAAAAGCCTCGTGGACTTTTATAATAGTTTTTTTGCATCTTACAAATTTATCGCTAACATTAGGATCTGCTTTTGCATCCGATAAAACCTTCATATTTGGTTTACTTATGGTTGGACCCTATAACGATCATGGCAGAAGCCAGGCCCAATATGAAGGCGGCAAATATGTTGAAGAGAAAATACCCGGCACAAAGATGATTTATATTGACAAGGTGAATCCAGCCGATCGCCCGGGTTTGACCATTCCTCAATTGGTTGATGATATGGTCGAAAAAGGGGCAAAATTGATCATTGCCAATTCAGATGACATGAAAGACGGTACTCGGGAAGCAGCCCTATTACATCCTAAAATCAAGTTTATTCATATCTCCGGCGATGACGTGCTTACCGGCAAGGCACCGAAAAACCTCAGTAATTTAATGGGCCGAATGGAATTCGGTAAAATGATGGCCGGTTTTGCCGCTGCGTTAACAACCAAAACCGGAAAAATTGGCTATCTGGGTCCCTTGATCAACGAAAAAACTCGGCGAATGGCCGCATGTTGCTATCTTGGCGCCAAATATGCCTGGGAAAAGGTGTTGAAAAAAGATCTGAAGGATTTGAAATTTCAGGTCATATGGATTGGCTGGTGGATAAATCTTCCTAAGGTTACCGCGGATCCAACCAAAGTTGCCCAGACTTTTTTTAATACCGGTTTTGATGTGGTTATTTCGGGCATTGATACAAACGAGGCCTTAATTGTTGCAAACCAGAAGAAAAAAGAAGACAAAAATGTTTGGTCTATCCCTTTTTACTATAGCGGTGCTTGCGAAGATGCGCCTGACGTCTGTCTTGGAGTCCCTTACTACAATTGGGGTCCGGCATATGTAAAACTCGTAAAATCAGTCATCTCAGGCAAATGGAAATCTAAATGGTTACTTTTAGGTCCTGACTGGAAAGATATCAACAATCCGGATACCAGCGTTGTCGGATTTGTGGCTGGACCCGCGCTGTCACCATCGGCAAAAACAGCACTGAGGGCATTCATTCAAGATCTTGGTACTGGCAAATTAGATTTGTTTAAAGGTCCTTTGAATTACCAGGATGGTTCTGTATTCGTTAAAGAAGGTGAATCTGCTACTGTTGAACAAATATGGTATATGGAACAGCTTCTTGAGGGAATGTTGGGGAAAAGCAGTGCAACTAAAACTGATTGATGCCTTAATAAATACCTTTAGAAAAGGGGGATGTCTTATGAGTAAAAAACTGGTGTTATTAATGTTGGTTGTTTTGGGCATTGGCCTGGTGGTTTCGGCACCAGCCCTTGCAAAAACAAAGGTAGCCTTTGCCCTGCTTTGGACTATTGACGACATGGGATGGACCACGGCCCATTATCGCGGAATAGAGTATCTGAAAAAAGAGTTGGGAGATCAGATCGAGGTATCGTACACTGAAAAGGTCTTGGCAGCCAACGCCGAACAGGTACTTCGGGGCTATGCCAAGGCGGGATACGACATCATTTTTGCCACCACCTTCGAGCACATGGATCCCACTGTAATTGTAGCCAAGGATTTTCCCAATGTTGTCTTCGAGCACTGTTCCGGTTACAAGAAAAACGATAAAAACATGGGTAACTACTTTGTGCGCATGTATCAGGCCGAGTATCTGGCCGGTTATATGGCCGGATTGATGGGATACAAGAACGTAGGGACTGTGGCCACCCAACCGATTCCCGAGCCCATCCGCGGCATCAATGCCTTTACTATTGGTTTGAAAAAAGGCCTTTCTGAAGCGGGCGTTGCCCATGACCCCAAAAAGCTAAACACCATCGTCTGGCTTAAAAGCTGGCGGGATGCCACCAACGAGACCCTTCTGGCGGAAACCCTTGCCGGGCGGGGCCATGATATGATTCGACAGATGGCTGATACACCTGAATCCGCGGTAGCTGCCTGCCGAAAAGGGGTTCCGGCCGTTGGTTACGGTATCGATGTCGGCGCGCAGGCACAGTGTGCCCTGGTTTCCACGGAATGGAATTGGGGAGTTTATTATGTGGATGCGGTCAAGCGTACCATAGCCGGGATCTGGCGGCCAGCTGAGGTCTGGTGGGGATTTGAAAAACAGGGCGTCAAGCTCAGCCCCTTTAATGCATCTGTACCTGAAGAGGTGAAACAGAAAGTTTTAGCCGAAAAGGCCAAGCTTGAGAAGGGCGTCGATAACATCTTTGCTGGCCCTGTTAAAGATCAAATGGGCAAAGAAATAATACCTGCCAGTCAAAGAGCCAGTGATCAGGACCTTCTCACGATGAGGTGGCTGGTGGAAGGTGTTTCTGGGAAGATCCCCGACTAAAAATTCATCTATTGCAGCAGAAGTTTGTGGCGGAAGGTCCGGAGGACTAGCATCTCCGGGCCTTCTGGTTGTTTTTAGGCCGCTGGGCGTGGCTGGATCTCGCCTGCGGAAGGATGAGGAAACCCCGATGGAGTTACCCGCAAGCCCTCTGGAAACTGGAGAAAAATACCTTTTTGAGATCTCTGATCTCGATTTCCGAGCCGAACTACCCTATGTGCTCATTCCGGCGGACGAGGGGTTTTTGAAGATCGCCTCTCTTAATCTCGTAGGCATGATCGAATGGAACCGTATCTTCGGCCAAGCCTTGGCGCACAAAATCCGTGAGACGATTCCCAATCTGGAAGGAGTCGTTTTTCTCACCGCAGTAGAGAAATCCTTGCAGCTAAGCCAGGTCGTCGTCCAGGAACTGGGTATTCCCATGATGGCAATAGCTTATAACCGCCGCAAACCACACATGGAAATCGATACCGGCGCGTGTCGGCCTTATATCCAGGTGGGCGGCGGGTCGGTGACTAGCGGTGATAAATATCTGGTCATCTACGAGCGGGACTTTAGTATGATAAGCTCCGCCAGGCGGGGCGTGGTCATCGTCGATGATGTGGTCAGTACTGGAGGAACCATCGCCGCTTTGGCCACGATTCTGGATGAAATTTCGGAAAGCAAGTCTCTGAACAAGGATGTGTTGAAGATCCTGGGTATTTTCTGTGTCGCACGCGAAGGTGAAATGAAACCGCTTTACAAAGGTCTTTCTTATAAAGTTCATTGGCTCGGAAACCTTCCTGCTCCTGAATTTTTACCTGCCGAAGTAAATGGGTAGATATGTCCATCTCGACTGAGAAAAGACCACCCACCGTTCTCATGAAGGGCATCGTCAAACGATTTCCCGGCGTTGTAGCCAATCAGGAAATAGACTTTCGCATCCTGAGAGGGGAAATCCACAGTCTATTGGGAGAAAACGGCGCGGGTAAAACCACGCTTATGAATCTGCTGTCTGGTGTCTATCAGCCCGATGTCGGAGAGATCTATGTGGACGGTCAACAGGTTTCCTTTCGCTCACCCCGGGATGCCTTGGATCACGGAATCGGCATGATTCATCAGCATTTCCAATTGGTGAATAATTTCACAGTGGCCGAAAACATCGTTCTGGGGATGCCCGGTCCTATCCATCTTGACTTAGCGATCACTGAAAAGACCGTCGATGACCTGTCAAGCCGATACGGTCTAGCGATCGACGGTCGGGCCCGCATCTGGGAACTGTCGGTGGGAGAACAGCAACGGGTGGAAATTCTACGCATGCTTTACCGAAATATTGATGTATTGATCATGGATGAGCCCACTGCCGTGCTGGCCCCCCAGGAAATCGAGCGGCTCTTTGCGGTCATGAGGCTCATTAAGAACGAAGGGCGTTCGGTGGTTTTTATCACCCACAAGCTGGAAGAGGTGCTGGAGGTTTCCGACTACATCACGGTGCTGCGCAGGGGCAAAGTGATGAGCACGGTGAGACCTGAGAAAGTGAAGGGAAAAGACCGCGCGGTTAGCCGGGAGTTGGCCCGAATGATGGTGGGGCGGGAGGTGATCTTGGAAGTGGGCAAGGAGTCCTGCAAGACCGATCGACCGCTTCTGAGCGTGGAGCGGGTGTCGGTTAGGGGAGATCGCGGCGAACTGGCCGTAAAGGACGTCTCCTTCTCCGTCAAAGTGGGAGAGATTTTTGCAATCTTGGGGGTGGCCGGAAACGGCCAGCGGGAACTGGTTGAGGCGCTGGTGGGGCTTCGCTCCATGGAAAGCGGACAGGTTTTGCTGGAAAACGGCGACATTATTGCTGGCCTTGAGCGAGTGGCCTATATTCCGGAAGACCGTAAAGGACGAGGATGCTTGCCTGATATGCCTCTGCTTGAAAATTTTGCTCTGACCCGCCGTGAGCAGTTCACCGTGGGGCCACTGATGCGCTGGAAAACCGTCGCAGAAAAGGCCCGCCAGTGTATATGGGATTTTAACATCGCGGCTCCCAGCATTAGCATGAAAGCCCGACAGCTCTCAGGCGGTAATCTTCAGAAACTAATTCTAGCAAGGGAGTTTTCTCAGAAACCCTTTCTGCTCATAGCAGAGCAGCCCACCCGTGGTCTGGATATCGGTGCCACCGAAGAAATCTGGAAAGCAATCCTGCACCAGCGGCAGAAAGGAGGTATCCTACTCGTATCCGGTGACTTGAAAGAGGCACTTTCTTTGGCTGACAACATCCTGGTAATTTTTAGAGGGCAAGTTATGGACATCATCTCCTGTGAAGACGAGGATGGCATAGCAGACATCGGTCCCCTCATGGCCGGCGTGAGGAGGAAACGATGAGAGTTGGTCTAAAAAAACGCTTGCGTCCCCTGAATTGGAGCCGGTATCTGCTCATACCTGCTTCTATCCTTATGGCGCTTTTTCTGGGTGCACTGTTGTTTCTCTATGTGGGGGTCAACCCGACCCGAGCATACCTGGAGATGTGCAAAGGCGCCTTTGGCAGTTTCTACAATTTTTCGGAGGTGCTGGTTCGCGCCACCCCGCTGATTTTGTGCGGACTTTCTGTTGGACTGGCTGGCAAGATGCTGATCTGGAATATCGGAGCCGAAGGACAGCTGGTGATAGGCGGCATTGCGGGATCCGGTGTGGCGCTGTTTTTGTCTTCCCACATACCGCCTCCTCTGGTCATTCCAGCTATGCTGGCTGCGGGCTTTCTGGGAGGTGCCTGCTGGGGATTGATTCCTGGTCTTCTTAAAGCCCGTCTACACGTTAACGAAATTATTACCTCCCTGTTGCTAAACTACGTGGCCATCATGTGGCTGGAACATCTTTACTTTGGTCCCTGGAGAGATCCGGCCGGAAGGGGATTTCCGGGAACAGCCATGCTGCCGGATGGGGCCTGGTTTCCTAGGTTTTGGGGGACTCGAATCCATCTGGGCCTACTGATAGGCCTTGGGGCGGCGGCACTAATCTGGTTTTTGCTGTCCTACATGCGTTGGGGCTATGAAATCCGGGTTATTGGCGCCAACTTGCAGGCCGCCAGGTACGCCCGCATAAACATTACCCGCAACATTCTGTGGGTGATGGCAATCAGTGGTGGCCTGGCCGGTCTTGCGGGAATCTGCGAGACCGCTGGCATTCACTATCGTTTGCAGCAGGGACTGGCGGTCGGCAACGGTTACGTGGGAATTGTCGTCGCTTGGCTGGGCAAGCTGCGGCCAGGGGCGATCGTACTTATTTCTATTCTTCTCGGAGGTCTCATGGTGGGGGGCGATCAGGTACAAATCACTCTGCACGTACCCTCTGCCATTAGTCTGGTCCTACAGGGAGCAATCCTCTTCTGTGTGCTGGGAGGACAGATCTTTCAGGAATATGAGCTGCACGTCCAGCACGGGAAGCGCTAGGTCATGGAATCTGCTGTCATCTTAATTGCTAAGATTACCATCGCCTCCTCCATGGCTGTGCTGTATGCCACCATCGGTGAGATTTTTGCAGAGCGCTCCGGTGTGCTCAATCTCGGTGTGGAAGGTATGATGCTCATTGGCGCCCTGACCGCCTTTGCCACCACTGAATCTTTTCAATCTCTTTGGGTCGGAACTCTGGCCGCTATGCTGACCGGCGGGGTCTTTGCTCTAATCCATGGATTTTTTGCAATCACTCTTAGAGTCAACCAGGTAGTTTCGGGGCTAGCGTTGACTTTATTCGGCATTGGGCTGAGCGATTTTTTAGGAAGACCTTTTATCGGCAAGGTGTCTCTGAAATTTGAACCCTTCGGCCTATTTCCTTTGGACAAAATACCGGTGGTGGGTCAGGTGTTTTTTATTCAATCGGCGCTGGTTTATCCTGCCTATCTGCTAGTTCCTCTGGCATATATTTTTCTTTTTAAAACCCGATACGGACTGCAACTGCGCGCTGTCGGCGAAAACCCGTCGGCTGCTGATACTGTCGGTATTTCCGTATTTGCAACACGTTATTTGTATACCTTCATAGGCGGAGCCCTGGCGGGGTTGGGTGGAGCCTATCTTTCATTGTCTTACACACCTGGATGGAAGGAGCAGATGTCAGGGGGGCAGGGCTGGATCGCCATCGCCCTGGTGATTTTTGCCATGTGGGACCCTCTTAAAGCCGCTGGTGGGGCGCTTCTGTTCGGCTTTATTAATGCCTTCCAGTTTTACTGCCAGGCCGCTGGCCTTACCGTGATACCAAGTTACATCCTTCGAATGCTTCCTTATTTGTTTACAATAGGGGTTCTGGCTGTCATCACTCACTGGAAAGCTGCCAAGAAAAGGGTGGGAGCCCCGGAGGCCCTTGGGATTCCCTTTGAGCGGGAGCAATAGCTTTTTTTTCTAATCAAAACGACAATCTTTCCAGTTATAGAAATTCACACAATCATATCATGTCCAGTGGGTTTTAAACTTCACAGCCACTAATATGCCATCCGGTAGATCATTCTCACGTCTTCCTCGTTGGGGTCCCTCGGGTTGGGAACAAAAAGCCGGGATTGTTTCATTGCGCCTTCTGCCAACTTGGACAGATCCTCTTCGGGAATTCCGTAATCACTTATTTTATAAGAAACATTGATGGTGTCCAACAACTCTTGAACGGCTTCAACAGCCAACTCGGCGGCCCCTAAAACCGGAAGACCTTCCACGTCCTGGCCCATTAAGGCAGCAATTCGAGCATATTTTTCAGGATTTCCCGAAATATTGTATCGTATGATATGGGGCAGCATGATGGCATTGGTGCGACCGTGGGTCATGTGATACTCCGTTCCCAATGGATAGGCCAGGGCGTGTACAGCTCCCAGGCCACCGCTTCCAAAGGCAAGACCGGCCAATGTCGCCGCCAGTGACATCTGAAAGCGTGCTTCAATATTCGATCCTTTGGCCCAGGCCATGGGAAGGTATCGGGCAATTAATTGAATGGCCTTCTCGGCCAGGATATCGGAAAATAAAGTGGCATTCATGGAAACGTAGCACTCGATGGCGTGTACCAAGGCGTCTATACCGGTATCTGCCGTAACTTTCGGGGGCATACTTAGTGTCAATAAGGGATCTACGATGGCCACGTCCGCGAGCGCAAATGGAGTAAAAACCACATTTTTGGCATTTTGCTTTTCATCTGTCACCACAAGAACGCGGGTTACTTCGCTTCCCGTGCCGGCGGTGGTGGGCATCAGTATCATGGAAGCGCCTTTTCGGGGAACACGGTCCACTCCGATATAATCCAGCACTTTGCCTTCATTGGCGGTCAAAATGGAAATACCCTTGGCGACGTCGAGGGAGCTTCCGCCGCCAATACCCAAAATGAGATTGCAGCTTTCAGCTCTGAAAACTTCAGCGCCGCGGTCAATGACCCTTGCGGGCGGTTCCGGTTCAACGCCGTCGTATAAAACGCAAGCGATGTCTTTAGATTTAAGCGATTCCTCTATCGGAGCAATCAGGCTGGCATGTATGACGCCGGGATCGGTTACGATAAGGACCTTGTCGCCGCCCAGATGCTGAATTTCATCGGCCACTAGAGAAGCGCTCTCAAGACCTACAATAGTTTTATTCGGCGAATAAAAGGTATGGGTTTTTGTCCGATACGCTCTTGTCATATGATTCTCTCCTTTTGTCCAGTATTGTGCACAAGTTTTCCTTTGTTCGACTTAAATTGTAATTTTATTTTGCCACCATTATCCCATTTTCAAGTAAGAGATAGTTCTTCTTTTTGCGCAAAAGGAACCGCCGAGGGGCTCTCTTGAGAACTCAAGTCGCCGGTAAGATGCTTGGCCAAGCGCTTTCCAAGACCGATAATCGTTGATGTCGGCGGCAGTCCCCAGGCCTCTGGAATGACCGAGCAATCACACACATACAAGTTTTCGTACTCGGTCTTAAGATTCGTATCCACTATATCTCCAATCTTTGCTGTTCCACCGGGATGAGTGGCCAGATACCAAGTTTTGAATATACTCTTCGCACCTGCATTCTTCAAGATCTTCTTGGCGCGTTCGTATCCTCTACGCAATTTTTTCTTTTCGTTATCATCCAAATTCTTTCGAACACCACCTTTATCCGTTAATCTGCCGCCTAATTCATCCTTGGCTTTTACCAATATTTGCAGTGTGTTGCGGCGTGAGAACAATTTATCAAACCTGAACACTTGTGCCGCAAAAAGGGCTGTCGTTGCAGACGCAAAGGCCATATCGGTCATCATATACCCCTCGTTTTCCATATGAACCCCGGCCGTCATTGGAATCTCGCTGAGGGGAACTTCAATATCTTTGACACTACCCCGGACCCCTATCAGAGGATCAAAGAAAAAGTCATATCCGGCTCTCTTGATTCCGCTTGCACGCAGGATGACCGGTGTGCCGATTCCACCGGCTGATAATATCACCTTGGGCGAAAAGGCCTTCGATGTTTTTCCGTTTTTGGTAAATTCTACTCCGACTGCTGTTTTGTCTGCTACAATGACTTTATTAACTTTAGTTCCGTTTATGAGCTCAGCGCCATTTGCTATGGCTTCTTCGATGCACATTCTGGCGCTCCACTTAACTCCATGGGGATCTCCAAAATGACCGAATGGATATTCCGGCTTCCAACGATCCTGATACATAAACTTGTCCAGCTTTTGCCAGTTGTAACCAAGGTTCTGGGCGCTTTCCATGATGCGACTGGCCATGGGGCCCATCATTTCATCTTTGAGGGGGCCAATCGGGAGTTCTTGCCTCATTTCTTGCACTTCTTGAGTAATATCGATGCCGTGGGATTTGAGCATATCGAAGGGGACCGGAAAACAGGTGGCATAATAAAACACCGTGCTTCCGCCGGTGGTGATGCCTCTTGCCAAGCCAAGCATTTGATTAGTAAATAACAAACTTTTGCCGGGCCACATAAGTGATTTGAATCCCTGCCAGAAGCTTCCGGTTAAAGGCTTGTTATCCCCCCATTCGAGAATCAGCACTTTCTTTTTTCGTTGAGACAACTCCTTTGCAACCGTTGCTCCACCCGGGCCAGAGCCGACTACAATGAAGTCGATATCTCTATTCTTCACATCCATAATTCGATCCCCCTCAAAGCACTATAGCATTGATTTTTCCAGCTTCTCTAATTGATGTCATAATAATAAATCATAAAATAAATGATTGACGCACTATACTGAATGGAATGTTGAAACGCAAGTCTGGCCTGTGCCTCAATACCCTCGAAGGCCACATCTTTATCGCCCATGCGCACCTGTCCGGACACCAAAACCGTATTACAATTAAAATATTAGCGTCTTTGCTTGTCCCGGAGGTCCGGAAGATCCTACTGGGACGGCTTAGCGAGAGAATGTCTTTACTATTGTTGATCCAATTTGGCTGGCCTGGCAAAGAAAATCACCAAAATCGCAACCATACTCAAAGCGGCAAATATCGTAAACGCCAGCCTGTAATTCTGGGTAGCATCGTAGATGACTCCGGCTAATGTGGGCCCGAAGGCCGCACCGGACATCGTAAATAGTCCGGCTAATCCCGAAACCGTAGCAAAGGAGATAAGACCAAAGCATTCACCGATGATCAGCGATTGCATCATGATAATCGATCCCATGGTCAGCCCGAAAGCAAAAGTACACAGGTACAATACAACAACGTGGTTATAATACGCCAGGGTGATCACTGCTATACCTTGAATCAGAAAGCATACCATGGTGACGTATCGTTTGTCGCACCGATCCACAAATGTGCCCAAAAACAGCCGGCCGATAATGCTGGCACTGGCTGTCACACTGACCGCGGTTGCTGCGCCGGTTACTCCAAGATATTGGCTCAGAAAGGAAACCTGGTGTACGAGGAAGGCGATCTGACCGCCGAGGGCAAGTAAAAAAGCCACGACGATGGCCCAAAAGGTCAGTGTCTTTACGGCCTGCAATCGTGTCCATACCCGCATCTGAGTCGTATAACTAAAGGGTGAATCGAGTTTATCTTTCGGAAGGGAAGCCTCCGATGGTTTATCGTCCGGGAATTGATTGAGATCTGAAGGACGTTGCTTGATAAACAAAAAAGCGATGGGAATAATCACGATCCAGAAGATAGCACCAAGAATCGGAAGCGCGTTCTGCAATCCCCAATGAGAAATTGCGTAACTTGCAAAGGGAACAAGTACAACACCCCCCAGGCTCAGGCCTGTATTGGTGAGACTCATGGCAAAACCGCGTTTGCGAATGAACCAGTTGGTAATGAGCGTGTTAACCGGAACCAAGGAGGTACAGCTAAATCCAATGGCCATAAACAGATAGGCGGCATAGAGTTGCCAGGCTGCATTGATAAGACTCAAGAATGCGAAACCCGAACCGATAATTACAGAGCCAATTATGAGAATCCATTTTGGTCCGTATTTATCAATCAGGCGACCAATGAGCATTCCGATAATACCGGTGGTAAGAAAATAGAGGGTGATGGCGGAGGATATGGTGGCTTTTGACCAACCGTGCAGTGTTCTCAGCGGATCTAAAATAACGCCATGACCATAAAATCCGATACCGGAGGAAACAAATAGAATGGCAGTGCCTGCAACGACGATCCACCACCCATAGAAAAGACGCGGCGGAGTTATATGCGCGCTGTCGTTTTTGGATTCTAAGGAGGTTGATACATTTTGTCCGGGCATTGATCGTCTTTTCTATAATTAAAAATTTTTAAAGCTATTTGCGGTAATACCTTAATTATGCAAATATTTCCATTTCTGCTTTCTTTTTGGAATTACTGATGTCGAAATTATGCGACTTTCTGTGTATTAGCAAGTTGCTTTTTATAGCTTAATATTTCGAATTGACCCGATTTTCAGTATCGGTATATATGGATAGATTAAATTTAGAAAGTTAGAAATTCGGAGAAGAGCGGATCGAGGAGCTAAAAGTCGAAACTTTGTTTTTATTTACTATTTTATGAAAGGAGGTCCATATGAATCTTGTAAAATTGGGGGAAGAACGCATCGAAAAATTCGGCGAAACCGTGTCTCTCGTATTTGAAGAAAGAGATTATACAAACGCCCAGATTAACACGATGGGAAAACGCCTTGCTTCCGGCCTCAAATCGCTGGGTATCGGCCGGGGAGATCATGTAATCGTTTCCCTACCCAATATGCCGGAAGTCTTTGCCTGCTTTGGTGCCATCTGGCGCATCGGGGCCGTCATCGTGCCCATCATGTTTCTGCTTGGCGAAAATGAAACTCGTTATATTCTCGATCATTCCGATGCCAAAGCCGTCATTACCAGCCAGGACTTACTTGAAAAGATTGAGAATGCGAGAAAAGGGATTGTTCATATCCAAAATGTCATCGTCATTGGCGGAGAAGATCGGGGCGATTGGGTCAATTTCCATGGCCTCGTTGATAAAAGTGTACCAGATGAAGGTATTGAGGAAATGGAAGAAAATGATGTTGCCCTCATGATTTACACATCCGGCACGACCGGACAACCCAAGGGCGTTATGCTTTCTCACAACAATCTTTACCAGAATGCCATAGCCGCTTGGGAAGCCACTGAGGCGGATAAAGGTGATATTACTATCGTTTGCCTTCCGCTTGCTCACTCTTTTGGCGTTGTGGTCATGAATGCCGGTGCTGTATCACCATATAAAGAATCTTTTGGTGTATTGTTGTCATGGTTCGATCCGGAAGAAGTCTTCCGGTTGATTGAAAAGTATCGGGCCACCAACTTTATCGGAGTGCCTACTATGTATCAAATCCTTATAAACCATCCGGCGGCAGACAAATACGATACCAGCTCGCTGGAGCGTTGCACCATCAGCGCGGCCCCGGTGACCGAAGAACTCTACCGGGCTTTTACCAAAAAGTTTAACTGCAAGATGTATGAAGGATATGGTTTGACCGAAGCATCGCCGGCTGTTGCGATTTGCCGCCCGAGCATGCCGCGAAAAATAGGATCCACTGGCGTTCCAATGCCCGGAGTTGAGGTAAAGATTTTTGACCAGGATGACAATGAATTGCCTCCGGGAAAACAGGGAGAAATTGTCGTCAGAGGTCCCAATGTTATGGTCGGGTATTACAAAAGACCGGGGGAAACCGCAGAAACCTTACGCGGCGGATGGCTGCATACCGGCGATGTAGGATATATTGACGAAGAGGGTTATATCTATATTACAGACCGGATCAAGGATATGATCATCAAAGGCGGGTATAACATCTATCCCAGTGAAATCGAGGGCTATCTGGAAGAAAATCCGTCCATAGCAGAGGTTTCGGTAATAGGCATTCCGGATGAAAAATACGGAGAGGAAATTATGGCGTTTGTTGTGAAGATGCCTGAACAGGAACTCACCGAAGAGGAAGTGATTGATTTTGCAAAGAATAAGATGACACCATTTAAAGCACCGTCAAAAGTGAAATTCGTTGATGGACTGCCGAAGTCTCTGGTGGGGAAGGTGCTGAAGAAGGAGCTCAGAAAGATGATCTAGACATCTGTCAGCTCTTTTGCACGCAAATTCGATAAAACTAATAACTAACTGGTCACAAGTATGGTGCAGATGCTGCATACGGGTTTCTGGTTACTCGTTTCTGGTTTCTAGCTGGTATAGATTCTCGATACCCTATGTTCCATGCGCTATGTCCTTTGCCGTTTAAATCCGAATTCCAAAACCCGAAATCGAATCCTACCCTCCTGCCATCAAAAGCATGAAAGTGATTTCATCGCCATCAAGCAGTGGACTATCCATGGCGTTTAAGGCTTTTCCGTCTTTGAAGGGTTTAACTTTCTGGTTGAAGATGTTTTTTTCTTGATCCCATAACTGCGGGGGCATATTAGATTTGTACCGCCGATCGATTTCTTTCATAAGGTCTACAAAGTTAGCTTTATCATGAAGATCGAAACCGGCCGATGGGGTACCCACCCAATCGGCCAGTATCCCATGAAATTTAGCGGTGACTTTCATTATGAATACATATCCTCCGCTACATGTTCTAAACCCAATTCGATGAGTTTTTCCTTGGTCGGTTTTCCGGTTCCCCAATCCCATCCGCGGTACTGGTAGTATTCTTTCAGCATAACTTCCATATTCGGTTGGACCCCAGCCGTGGTTCCTTCGTCCAGGGCATTCAGACAGATTTTGGGCAGGGTATCATGTTTTCGGGTAAGTCCGAATTTGTTGCTGACCGCGCGCTTGATATTCACTGAACGATCACCGGCCGCCAGAAGATCTTCCGGACCAAATTCCCAGCCTGTCAGCGCGTTGAGCATGTCGCAAAGCTGTGGTACTTGCAGCGGAGCAAATTTGCATAAAGTCAAAGCGTCGAAGAGATCTTTGAAGCTTTGGAATTTAGCTGCGGGCTCACCTTTTCCTTCTGAGACCAGCCTATCGGAGGGAAGAATCATATATTCCATTACCATGTTTCCCAGATCGATATTGTAATAATCGCCTTTGAGATGGCAGGCACCCCGAGGACCCGTGGCATATGATACTGCCAGACCATGGAATGCCCTTCCGTCATGCATGGGCACCTCCAGTCCTTTAATTTGTGCTGCTTCATCTACGTCACGACCCAGTTCGTGTGCCATGGCCAACGTGCCTTTTGATAACAGTTCACCGATACCTTCCTGATTGACGATCATCTGAACCAGCTTCAAAATCGACTCACCGTCGCCCCACTTGATTTCGAATCCCACCTGATCTTTGGTGATTACACCCTTTTCGTAAAGATGGAAGGCGTAAGCTACTGAAACGCCGGCCGAAATAGTGTCGATGCCGTTAACATTGCAAAGATGGTTAGCCTCGATAATGGAATCGAAATTAGTATTCATACACAAGGGGCCGAAGGCCACCGTCGTTTCGTATTCGGGACCGTCCACGTCAAGACCTGGTTTGTATTCTTTAAGATCGCGACCGCAACCGATGGGACAACCCTGGCACGCATAGTTTGCAACCGAGTACTTTTGGCGCAGAGCTTGTCCGGTGACGTTGCTAACCGGAAAGATACTTTTAGTAAAGTATTTTGCTGGAGTATCGCCCAGAGTCATACCCATGTCCATATACATCAAGGTGCCATACTCGCGGAATGCTACAGCAACAAGATTGCCGTTGATGTCTTTAACCGCTTGTTTGGCCAGTTCGCCGACTTTGCCGGAATTTGAAAATTCCGGCCTTTTGTTACCGGATGCTGCCACTGCCTTGAGATTCTTTGAACCCATAAGAGCGCCCATACCGCAGCGTCCGGCTGCCCGTCCCTTGTCATTCATGACACAGGCATATTTAATCAATTTTTCCCCGGCCGGGCCGATGCATGCCACGCTGATCTTTTCATCGCCGAGTTCTTCTTTGATTATCTTCTGGGTTTCGTAGCTATTTTTGCCCCATAGGGTTGAGGCATCCCTGATTTCAGCCTTACCATCCTTAAGGTAGAGATAAACCGGTCCATCTGCTTTACCGGTCACTATGATTCCGTCCCAGCCCGAACCTTTCAGGCGGAATGGAAATACGCCTCCGCTGGTGGCCTCACCCCAGAAACCGGTTAACGGCGATATACCGGCCACCGCATATCGGCTGACCATTGGAATGGGGGTGCCGGTGAAGGGACCGGTGGCCATGACTATGGGGTTTTCCGGAGAAAACGGATCCGTATTTGAACTCACCCGGTCATAAACAAGTGCAGCAGCCATGGTGGCACCGCCGATATATTGTTTACAAAAATCCTCGGATAGAGGAAGGTCCCGGGTAGTCTTATTATTTAAATCAACTTCTAAAAATTTACCGTGATATCCTTTCATGGCTTCCTCCTCCTTTAGAAATCAATGTCCTTGCCTTCATATGCATATCGCATGACTTTCTCACATTGCTCGGCAGTGATGGGTCTGGGGCTCAGATAACAGCTGATGTCGCCATATGAATATTCCACCAGCTTGGGTAATTTCTTTTCAAAATCTTCCTTGGTAATCCCAAAGTCTTTCAACGCTAGAGGAACGTTCAATTTAGTTAAAAACGCTCTGACTTTAGCCACAAGATTTTTCAGACCTTCTTCCGCGTTCGGTGCCGGGATATCGAGGGCTTTGCAGATCCTAAGATGCTTGTCGGTTACCTTTGAACAGAATTGAAATGATTGGGGGATAAAGAACCCTACACACATACCATGGTGCATCTCGTAAACTGCACCTAGCGAGTGGCCGAAGCTATGGGTAAGATGGCAGCCGCTCATTCCAAAAGCAATGCCGGCAATGTTGGCAGCAATAATCATCCTAAACCGGGCCTCCCGATCATCGCCGTTTTGATAAGCTTTGGGAAGCCACTGGAATACCATCTCAATTGCTTTTAGAGCCAACGGATCGGTATATTCGTTGCCTGACGGGGCGATGGCTGCATCCATTGCGTGCGCCAAAACATCCAATCCGGTGCCGGCGGTCAGCTCAGGTGGCATGGACATGGTAAACTCCGGTGAAAGGATGGCGACGTCGGGCACCAGTTCGTCGTGCGCAACCGGTATTTTGCGATTTACGGAAGAATCATGGAATACAGCGGCGCCCGTGCTTTCCGAGCCTGTTCCGGCTGTCGTGGGCACGGCAACAAGCATTGTTTTTTGACGAAGGTTGAGTTTATCCAATGGTGAGATCATACCCAGATCGGTTAGGTCGGGTCTTTCGTACAGAATCCACGCTCCCTTGGATAGATCCATTACCGAACCGCCACCCACCGCCATGATCAGGTCCGGCTCGAAATTATTAATCGACTCGGCCGCCTCTATCACGTTTTCCATCGGTGCCTCGGGCAGCGTTTTGGCCCATATTTCTGTCGTGAAACCACCGGTTTCTAGAAATTTGGCCGCTTTTTTAGCATTTTTCTCATTGAATTCATCGCTAACAACAAACGCTCGTTTTTTTGCACACCGGGTTGCTAAGGCGTCCATCGTGGTTGGACCGATGACCATTCCTTCCGGCAAGACGTTAAACCCGGCATAGATTTTGGGTGTGTTGAAGATAGTAGTTAGGCCGCGTATAGAACTCGATAAGGCTAATGGAGCCAGTGCTTTTAAGGTGGGATCTTCGAACCAGTAACCCATCGGTGCACCTCCTTTTTCTACAGGTTATTAATTTGAAATATTTTAATTTAATATCAAATACTTAAGCACTTTTTATTGATCTTCTGTTACCGAAATACCGTGTGTCGCTACCTAATGGCAAAAGGAAGCTGAATCATCAATATCTGACGACATTTAAATGATCAAGGAAAATCAGAGCCTTAAACCTTAAAATGGTATTGAAGTTCAGAAGCTTTAGCTATCTCGAGTTGCGGATGGTTTTTTGAGGTAAAACGACAACACCATTCCAATCAACGATATTACCCCCGCAACAAAAAACGGCACCGTAAACGTTTTGCTGACATCTGCCAGATACCCTCCTAATGCAGGCCCCAGGGCTTGGCCGACACCAAAAAATAACGTGATAAATCCCAGCCCTGCCGGTGCCAGGCGCGGTCCGACAAAATCACCGGCCGCCGCCGCCATTATCGTCGGGATACTCCAGGCCGTCAGTCCAAAAACAATGGCGGACAAATAAAAGCCGAATTTCACTTTAATTAAGGCATAAATGATATAAGAAAGTGCGAGGACCAAATAGGCTAACGCCGATCCTTTACTTCTCCCTAAACGATCAGATATACCACCCCAGATCACCCCGCAAAAAATGCTTAATCCGCCGACCATTGCCCACAGCCCGCCGGCCCACTCCTGGGAAAATCCCATTTCTTTAACAAGATAGGCAGCAAAAAATGTCATATAAATGATGTAAGAAAGACCATAAAAAAAATAGATAACACCTAAATACCAAACCGACCCCATTTTAATCACAGAGGTCCACTGGAGAGATGAAGCCTTTTTGGTATCAGAAGCGGTTGGAAGTTCCGATCCGGTTTGCTCTGTCCCCACTTGCTGCAAGCCTTTTTCTTCCGGGCGACTGCGGACATACAAATATACAACTCCGGAAATGAGAACCACCGCCACACCCAGAATGTACCATGAATAACGCCAACCATTAAGGTCAAATGCGGTTAAAATTGGTGGAACCACCAAACCGGATATGAGCGTTCCCGCTCCGATTCCGGCCGAGACAATTCCGGTGGCAAAGCCCCTTTTTTTCATTGCAAACCAGGCTGAGCCCAAGGCCATGGCCGGCACATAAGAAGCTCCATTACCAAGGCCCGTTAAAAGCCGCATAGCAAATGCAAAGCCGAATGAGTTGGCCAAACCAGTGAGGATCATCGTCACACCCATGAGGATTAGGGCAATGGTGATGACAATACGGGTTCCAAACCGGGCAGCTAGAAATCCGCCGATGATGGCCATAGTCAGATAACCGATGAAATTACCGGTGCCTAACAGCCCCAGTTGGGTATAGTTAAACTGAAGTCCGTCTTTCATGGCCGGCAGGATGATGGTATAGGACATGCGACCAAACCCATGGGCGGCGATAGTGGTCAGAAACCCCATGAAAATGACAATCCAGCCGTAATGAAGTTTGCCTGTCTTCATGCTCTCCTCCTTTTTTTAGGTTCACGGCTAAATATGTAATAAAAGTAAGGGAAAGCGCAACTTAAAAAATGAAAAAAGTCTGAATAAAGGAAGTTTTATATCTCAAATTTAAAGAATTGGAAGGGTGGATTCGTATAACTTTAGTTTAGTCGACTTTGATCTAATGATCTTCGGTACGGCAGGTTGTGGCGCAACTTCGCTTGACATTTTGTGGCGCCGCAGTTGGACTACGGCGAGCTTCGTTTCGTACCTAAAATTTCCTTCAATTTCCCGGCCAATTCATTTGCTTTAAAAGGTTTTTGGATAAAGCCATCACACCCGCGTTTCATGATTTCAGTGGCCTGACCGCCAATGCTGTACCCACTTGAAAGAAGGACTTTTACGCCAGGATTGATTGCTTTTATTCTGTCATAGACCTCTCCGCCTCCAATATCCGGCATAATCATGTCCAGAATGACCAAATCAATTTTATCTTTATTTTCTTTAAAGACATCAACCGCTTCCTTCCCGCTTTGCACGGCCAGCGCCGTATACCCCATTTTTTTAAGCATTTTAACGCTTACATCCAATACCATTTCTTCATCATCTACCAACAGGATTGTACCACTGCCTTTAATAATGTGTGTTGTCGTTGCGGGGAGATCCAATGGCCTTTTCTCTGAAGCCGGCAGGTAAATGTTGAATGTACACCCACTTCCCTGATTAGATTCAACTTCAATATATCCGTCATGGCTTTTTAGTATGCCGTACACCGAAGCCAGTCCAAGTCCCGTACCCTGCCCCGTTTCTTTGGTGGTAAAGAAAGGCTCAAATATGCGCTCCTTGATCGTTTCATCCATACCGATTCCAGTGTCCCTAACCGTTAAACGCACATAAGGACCCGGCTTGGGGTCATATTGTTCGCTCTTAATATCTTCATGGTTCACGTTTGATGTTTCTAAAAAGAGTTCTCCACCACCGGGCATGGCATCCGCCGCATTTACATAGAGGTTATACAGAATCTGTTCAATTTGTCCCTGATCGGCTTCAATGGAATACAATTCATTTGCAAGCTCTCTGTGTACAGTGATTTCCCTTCTTGTTCTGCCGAACGTTTCAGAGCTTTCTTTTACGATCAGGTTTAAATCGAATGGCGCAACATTGTATTTTCCTTTGCGCGCATAGCCGAGAAGTTGTTTAGTAAGTTTGGCGCCTTTTTCGATTTGGTTTTCAATGTTTTTCAATGGTTCATAATAAGCGTTGGTGGGATCGATATCAAATAGCATCAATGACGTATTTCCCTGAATTGACATGAGCAGATTGTTAAAGTCATGAGCGATACCCCCGGCAAGGGTTCCAATCGTCTCAAGTCTTTGAGCTTGCTGAAATTGGGCTTCCAATTTACTTCTTTCCTCATCGGCGCGCTTACGGTCAGTAAGGTCTATGATAAAACCGCTTATACCGATAAGTTCGCCTTCACGAATGATAGCCGCCGAATGAATCATAGTCGGAAAGGTGGTCCCATCCTTTCTCAATGCAGTATATTCGTTTAAACCAATGCGTTCTCCATTCAAAATCCGCCGAACATTTTCGATGGCTCTATCACGATCTTCGGGGATAATCATATCAAACGCATTTAACCCGCTATCAAAGTCTTCCTGAGTGTACCCAAAATTGTCGTATGCTTTGCGATTTACAAAGGTAAGATTTCCCGTTAAATCCATTTCATATATGGTTTCCGGCATTAACTCAGCCAACTCTCTGAAGCGCGTTTCGCTTTCTCGCAATGCATATTCTGTCTTTTTGGACTCCGTTATGTCCATTCCAACCGACTGGTATTGATACAACTTACCCTCTTCATCAAAAAGAGCCCGGTCAGTCCACTGTTGCCAGCGAACTTGTCCGTCCGGAGCAAAAACTTGATGCTCATATGAAACCACAGGGTTTTCAATAGTAAGCGATTCGAAATGTGTTTTGACTTTTTCTCGCTCTTGTTCAGGGATGAACTGGAAAAAATTTTCATTTACCAGTTTGTCATGAGTTTTATCAAAGTATCGACAATACGCATTGTTCACGAAGGACAGCGTTCCATCCTGCAGAAAACGACAAATTAAGGCCGGCATATCTTCTACCAGCACACGATAGTACTCTTCACTTTCTCGCAATGCTTCTTCGGCTCGCAGGCGTTCTTTCATTTCATTGTTTAGTTGCTCATAAGCCTCACGATAACGATTTTCCGATTTTTTCAATATTCGTTGATTGTCCATTAATTCCAGCTGGTATTTTTTCTTTAAGCGTTCAAAAAAAAATGAGACGATGATAACTAGAACAAAGGACACGTAGTATCGAAACTTAAGATCATAGATGACAATATGTTCGCTTGAAGGAAAAATTAGGCCAAAAACCAACAGAATAGAATATAGAATGGATACCCATATCATTGCTCTTAAGGCTCCAAGAGCGAAGAAAACGATTACCGGAAATAGATACGACCATGGCATTTTGCTTAAATTGCCTTTGAGCCCGATTGAATATACCAGGTAGATCCCGAACAATATAAACAATGATGTAAGAAAATATTGATAGATTTGATTTTCTTTTACTTTATAATTGGGATTTTTGGTAAGGAAAAAGAGACCGATGATAATGGAAATCATAAATAAGCAAATAAATCCTACAAGATAATTTCCGGTAAAGAAGTCATGAATCATGAAAAAACTTAAAGCAGGCAAGCCCACAATCATGCACACCTTTACTAGGTACTTTTGATAATCTAGTTCCATCGTGTTGGAAATGTGTTCCTCATCATGCGTCATTGAGGGATGCATGGGTATGTATCCTTCCATATTTAAGGTGAAATGCCCAATGGCAATTGTGATTTGCTTTTTACAATTTGAGAAAAAGCCTTTTTGCTGAAGTGCAAAACTTTGAACCCGCGAAAAGTGAAGGGTCCTCAAGTTTGAAATCAATTATAATTATATTCCAGAATAAACAAGATCTCAAATATGATTTGATTGGTAGATTACGATACGGAGTTTTTGTTTATAGGCAGTTATATAACTTAGCTTTCGTTATATTTTGCTTCCAACCAGCCCTGGCTATTATATTCTAGATGTAGGTATTCGAGTTTAGAGCCGTTGAGTTGCTTCATGTAGACCTGGTCCCATTGCAGGAAAAATGTTGGTTGAGACGTATCTACTGGAATGGCGACGATGTCCGGAGTTTGAATATATGGGGTTGTCTTAAAGGTGCCTTTGTGCCAGGTGTATGTTCTCTTTTTAGACTGCTTTGGGTAATCCTTTTTAACGCCATTGGATTCGGTGCCTGACAAAATCGTAAAATAATACCCCATATAAGGTTTAAGTGTATAGCCGAAGCGATTCCGCCCGGCGGGATCGGAATGCGCAATCTTCTTGTCGATAAGCTTCATCGGTCTTTTCTTTTTGCGATCATAAATATAATGCAGTCCTGCCAAATCATCTCCATACCCGGTGCGTTCCTTGCGTCTTGCGAGTGCGATGGCTTTGAGGGTTTTGACCACTTCGCCATGATTTTCGACGGCCACTTGAAATTCTAAATATGCTTTTTCATCAACCGGGCGTTGGCGAATATCGAAATGGATCGTTTTGTTTATTTCTTGGAGAACTAAATCCATTTCGAATTTCTCAGGCAATCCCCAAAAATACAGGATCAATTTTCCGTCCTTGTGGCGGGTGTAATTGTCCTGTTTTAAACGACGGCCCTGGTCATCATAAGCCATGGTTTGGATGATGTCGGTCTTTGCGGCATTGATCGTAATTGCATTTTTGTTAAAGATTACGACGGCTTTTTTACCCGAAGGCATGCGATGTACGACCGGCTTTCCATCCGATTTTTTGACATAACTTATTCGATGAATTTCTGATGCCAAATTCAATTGTACGCTGCCGAACGCCGCATTGGCCTTTTTAAGTTCGCCTTTCTGAAAACTAAAGCTGACATCATTGGAACCCCAGAAGGAATTGCCGGATAAATATAGCGGTTCATCCTTTCTGAAAAAATGAACTTCCCAATTCACTTGACCGCTAAATGGCCCTTTCGCTAGTTGAATCGAGAGGCTGTCGTTCCAGGATGTCGCAGAGGCTTCTTTCCATTGGACGCTTAGATCGTCTAGATCTTCTTTTGCGAATTTGACATAATTTTTAATCGGATTCCGATTAAAGCGCACTCTTTTTGGAATTTCGGGCGTATGTGACAATTTGAGCTCCTGGCCTTCATTGAGATCAACATCAATCTCAAATGGATAGTCGAATTTCTCCTTGACCACCACAACTTTGAGTCTATCAATAACACCCTGAAAGCGTGTCGACACCGATGATGCGGAACTCATGGATTCCTGGGACGCCAACGCCCGACCGGTTTTGTCATATGCAAACAGTCGAACATCTTTGCCGCCGCGAAATTGCACTTTCGCCACGTCTTTTTCTAAGAGGCCAAGTTTGACATGGATGCCGTTGGTTTTTTTGACACTTCCCTTTGCATCGCCTACGTTGAATTCGAGTTGTTCCAGCACGGAGGGTAAGAACAGAAGAAAGCGAATCTTCGCTTTTCCAAGAGCCTTTGCCGGGGTACCTTTTTTTATATTCAAAGTAATATGTCCGGGTGTAGTGCTGCCGGGATTAAGTTTAAACTTGAATTGATTCTCCTCCGGTCGCATGACATCCTTCCCATCAGGTGTGCGAACGGCTAACACATCGTAGGTGAGTTCAGCTAAAGTACCATTGGGAATATCTACGGTATCCAAGTTCAGTGTCATATGAGGATTATCCCCAAAATCGAAATAACTACCGGGAAAAATGCTTTTTCGAAATGATTCAGGAATTGTCTTTTTAAGTTTGTCAACATTGACGGATGCATCCAGTCGGGGTTCATCCGTGTATAGGGTTGTGAGGGGACCTTCAGTGGGCTCCAGCTGCATGCCTTGAGCCATAAGCTGACCGATGGTAGCCTCGGAAAGCGCAGAAAAAAAGTCCTTATCGTCTGTTTCTGACCAGCTGAACTCTAGAGCCAGTCGATTATCGTTGAACCGAATCTGTTGTTGATAGCGTGGATCCTTGAATACCTGCATTAAATTCCAAACGATACCATCGACATCGGCGTCGTCCGCATCGCCGGCATTTAGCTGTTGGTATACTTTAGCGCCATCCACACCTTTTCGAAATATCTGCGCGTAACTTAGGGTTCTTCCGGTCTCTCCATCAAGTCGAAAACCCAAAGCCATGGCTTCAATTTTCTCAAAAGGCTTGGTCATTTGAGACAGAATTCCTCCTCCCATAGCTGCCATCATCGCCATTTGAGCATTTTGTTCGAGTCCGGGAAGGTCTTTAATTTTTTCCTCCCATCCGTCTTGAAAAGTTTCAGGAATTCGAATGGCAAATACAGCCAGATCCTGCGATGTCTCGACCGACGCCGCCATCTGAGCTACCCGGGTTTGTTGGAGGATCTCGGTGTTTTTTAATTCGGGCAATAAAGATTTGGGTGCGATAACCGCCCCTTTATCCGAAAAATAAATGCGGTACAGATCAATGGGATAATTATTTTGCTTTTCTGAAGGTACGGCCTCTTTTTTCAGCCGATAAGATCCATCCGGCATTCGCTCTAGCATTGTTTTAATTGCAACGGCTTTCTTGACTCTTGTTTCCAGGCTTTTATTGTTGCTCCCGTGCACCAGTATGACGGGTAAAACGGTATGTGTTGAATCGGGGAAAAGATAGAGCTGTATTCTTTTCACATTCAGGGAGTTGATGACAGAAACCGTTGTTGTATAAGTAAAATTTTTCTTTTCTTTAGGTATGTGTTTTTCGAGAGATTTCAGGGCCAATGGAACGTTGATATTTAGGTTCAGAAATGGCTTAAGCAGATGCGTGGCATGGTATTGGGTTGCTGACTTTGTAACCTGCTCTTTTGCAGATCTCCCTCCCAGAAATTTCATAAAATCTATGTCGCTGTACATGACCGTGACCCCCACCACAATCATTGCAAATAAGGCTGCAAGCAACCAAGGCTTTTTCCATAACGGCGTGGGCGGTTGTTGCTGTAGCTGAGAGATAGGTTGATTCAGCTTTGCCACTTTGGGGGGGTTGAGATAGGCGCCGGTCGATTTTAATTGGGCTTTCGGAGGAAAGATTGATGAGTGTTTGGATTTGAGCGAAATCGTGTGGCCACAGGATTTGCATGTTGTGATGTTTACGCCATTAGGGATTTTGCTTCGATTAAGCGTATAGGTTTTGTTACAATACAGACAGGTGATTTTATTGGTGCTGGTTTGCGAGTTGGTGGCTGATGCTTTGGTCTGCCTGAGCGAAATTGAATGACCGCAGGCTTTGCAGTTCACAGAGTTCACATTTGACGGGATTTTGCTTACCTCAATGTTATATTTCCGATTGCAATACAAACATGTTATTTTATGGGCATCTGATTGTGCAGGCGCTATTTTTGAAGCTTCTGATTTAAGGGGCATTTTATGACCGCACGCCTTGCATTTGGCCGTTTTTATGTTTGGTGATATCTTTTTGGGATCGATTTTATATGATTTTTTGCAGTTTGGACAAATAATTTGCATGATATTAAATTTTATCGTGAGCTAAAAAGCCAAAATACTATTCGGAATTAATCTAATATATCGGTTTTGGGGCGTAAAACTTGAGGGGTGAGTTTATAGGGCCGGATGAGTAAATTTTTTAAGATATGCCTCCCATTCGATAGGAAGGAGTTGTTTTTTGGCATTGTTGCATTCTTTGCAGCAAGGTACCACATTTCCCTTGGTGCTTCTCCCACCGCGGGATATCGGCACGATATGATCCATGGTGAGTTCTTTTGGAGGCGTTAGGCGTCTGCAATAGTAACATATTCCTTTTGACAATCGGCGTTTCCACCATTGAGTGTCGCGCAGTTCCTTTGCCCTGCGACGCTCCCTATTTAAATCTTCTTGTTCCAAATCATATGCGAACGGTTGAATTTTTTTCTTTCGCCTCATATTCTAAACCCATGCGCTTCAGCCAATCACGGATCTCTTTGTGTAATATTTGATAGTAGGCGTCCGACCCGCCGAGGCCTTTTCGCCCAAAAAAATAGTTAATTTCAAGCAGCAAAGGTGTTGTCCGTTTTTGCTCTGAAGAAAAAATGATATCAAAACCTGCCAAATTCAATCCTGTTTTTTTACAAAAAGTTTCGATTCCTGCGATTGCCCTTGCCCGCAAATCAGGGTCAGAGTCGGAATCGATAATTGCGCCTTTCGACAAATTGGCTAAAAATCCGTTGCTGGTTTCCTGGACACGCCAATAGGCAATCAACCGCCGGCCAATAATGACGACGCGTAGGGTTCTATTCCGGTTCGGAATGTATTTTTGGAGCAAAAAACCTGTTTGACCTGAACGTTCATATATTTCGGCCTGTTGAAGTATATCCTGCAAAGCCTTTAAAGAGTGTATCAAATATACGGTATCCCCTTCGCCACCCCAATCTAGCTTGAAGACAAACGGCAATTTAAATGGAAACTGTTTCGGAACCCTGCCATATTGCTGGCGAAAGGAATCTATGTTTTGAAAGATTTTTGTTTTCGGATGATGCGTGTCGGTTTGGCGAAAAAGCCTAATTTGGCCGATTTTTCCCGGATAGTGAAAACGGGCATCATAATTTGGGAAAACATGTTCACAATTATTTCGCGCCATTTCATATAAGCTTTGACGGCATCCCTGGGGTAGGATGACCGCTTCGGCAGCCCTTATCGCCGAAAGATCTTCCATATTGGCTTCCCGCCCGGCGCAAATGATGTTTTTATCGGCTTCAAATAAGGGATGGAAAGAAACTATCATTTCTAGTTAAATTCCGCGGCGATCTCATCCTCAACTCCAAAGATATTTGCAATCAGGGCGGTACGAATCCACATTCCGTTACGTTCCTGGCGCCAGTAAACTGCTCGTGGATCTTTGTCGACCGCAACTTCTATTTCATAACGGCGTGGAAGCGGGTGCATGATAATGCAATGGGATTGGATTTTGGAGAGATGTTCTTTAGTGAAATGAAAATCCGGATAGACATCGACTTCCTTGGAGGGTGTTTCGGAATATTCTTTTTGTATCCGAGTCATATAGATGGCGTCCACGATCGGTATGACACTATTGAAATCATCGGTTTCATGAAATTCAATTCTATGTTTGGCTAGAAACGATTTGATATCGTCTTTCATTCTAAATATTTCCGGGGAAACGAAATATAGGGTTATGTCCTTGTAATTTTTCATCAGATAGCTCAGGGAGCGAACCGTTCTGCCACGCTTCAAGTCTCCAACCATCGCAATTTTTTTCCCGTCCAGTCCGCCGATGTTTTCAAATGATCTTTCAAGGGTATAAATATCAAGTAACGCCTGGGAGGGATGCTGATCCGGACCGGAACCGCCGTTGATTACCGGTACAGGCCTATCGGTTTGGTTCAGCACCCAAGCCGCTTTTTCGACAAAGCCTTCTTCCGGATGCCGAATAATGATCAAATCCACATAGCTGGCAAATGTTCGAATGGTGTCTTCCTGGGATTCACCTTTAACCTCCGAGCTTGTGCTTGTGCCCCGAATTTCCGATACCCGCATCCCGAGGATATGGCATGCATTGAGAAAAGAAACAAACGTCCGGGTAGAGGGTTGCACAAAATAGAGCATGGCGCGCTTATGGTAAAGCAGACAGCTTAATTTTTGTGCTCCCATCTTGGTTTGGGCCAAGGTTCGGACCTGATTGGCCAGTTTGCACATAAAATTCAGAAACTTTCTGTCGAACTGCTGAGCAAAAATCACATCGAACAGTCTTTTATTTTTTGAAAAGAACTCCAGTTTGTCGCCGACTTCTATATTGTTAAATTCTTCCCATCCATTATAAATTTGTATGGTTTCTTCTTTCTCTTCATGCATGGTGATGTCCCTTGTTTTGGGTTTTACCAATGATAGCGGAATCCGACAGGGTCACATTAGCAAAACCGAAACTATCCTAGCAAGCATTATTCTCCTTCCCCTGAAAATCCACCTAAAAAGAAATTTTTGAATTCAGACGAACAATCATACAAAAGGATTGATTCTCTTGACCCAAGAATCTGGTTTCGTTATTTATGTTTTTTAAATGGTCTTATAGTCTGATAACCTATAACAAATAACACATAACTCCCAATTGATTTTCAATTGGGATAACATTTTGAGGTGAACCATGCAGACAATTAAAACGTACTACAAATCTCCCATTGGAACGGTTGAAATTGAGGGAACTCAGAGCAGCATTGTTGCTGTAAATTTCGTGGATCAAGCGCAATCTGCTGATGACGATCTTCCTTCGTGTATCAGGGAATGTGCCAAACAAATTGATGAATATTTTCAAGGCAACCGTAAGCGCTTCTCATTGAATTTGCATATGCAGGGAACGGATTTTCAGAATTCAGTCTGGCGGCAATTAAGGAAAATACCCTACGGAACGACCGCATCTTATGGGGAGGTTGCGGTTGCGATCGGAAAACCCACCGCCTGCCGAGCTGTGGGGAGTGCCAATGGGAAAAACCCCATATCCATCATTGTTCCTTGCCATCGGGTCATCGGCAGTGACGGGACTTTAACGGGATACGGCGGCGGCCTCTGGAGAAAGGAATGGTTGTTGAAACATGAACGGGATAATCTTTAAGGAAAAGCAACTTTTTTCCCTTTTATCTCCAGGCATCTTAACGGGTAGTTTCCTCAAAAATGGACCAGACGGTTTGAATGGTATCCGCCTCGTTCGGAGATTTATCTTCTCTAAAACCTTTAACTCGTGCAAATCGCAGCGCCAGACCGCCTGAGTACCGGGTACTTTCCTGGAGGTCGCTGTAAGCAATTTCGATGACCAACTCCGGTTTGACATAGACGGTGTAGTTATCCCGATGCGTTTCCAGTTTCAAGAGCTTCTGAGTCATCCAGTGCAGCATTTCATCGGCAAGACCCTTGAAAGTTTTGATCTGATCCCCTGCTTTATGAACCTGGATTCGCGCACCGTCTAATTTGTATTCCCACGACGCCTCGCCCAAGCGAGTCAACGCTTCTTGCTCGTTATCAGCTGGATTTGCCAGCATTGGGGAGATCGGATGAAATAGTTTAGGTCCAAAACGATCCAACCCCACAGCACCCTTTTCAAGAGCCGCTTCAGCGACCTCACCGATGTTTCCGGCAAACATGTGGGGCTGGCGCAGCATTTTGGCCGGTAATGAAGATGCTTTTGCAACAGCTTCCAGCACCAACCCTTCGAGGGCTCCGTGACGGATTTCGCCCATGAGAATTCCAATTGCCTACGGTAAGTGATGAGATTGGTACAGTCAAGCAAGCGATATGGTAATATGTGATACAATGATTATTATTGAAATTAGATGAAACTTATAAAAGCTTTTCTCCTTATTACAATATTTCTCTTATTAGGACTAATCCTATTCGGATTTCAAAAAAACAACAACCCAGAACAAAAAAAGAGTGTAGCCATGGATGAAAAATATAGTCATTTACCGAAAGCCACATTTGCCGGTGGATGTTTCTGGTGTGTGGAGTCGGATTTTGAAAAACACGGCGGTGTCGTTGAAGCCATATCCGGATATGCCGGAGGACATACTGAAAATCCAACGTATAAGGAAGTAAGTGCCGGTGGAACCGGGCATGCTGAGGCGGTTCAAGTGATTTATGATCCGCAAAAGATCACATATAAGGAACTTCTCGATGTTTTCTGGCGTCGTGTGGATCCGACCGATTCCGGCGGACAATTTGTGGACAGAGGCTCCCAGTATCGAACCGCCATTTTCTATCATGACGATGAACAGAAGCGCTTGGCAGAGGAGTCTAAACGAGCACTGGAGGCATCCGGTCGGTTCGATAAGTCGATTGTCACCGAGATTGTAAAATTAAATAAATTTTATAAGGCAGAGGATTATCACCAGGATTATTACAAAAAAAGCTCGATGCGCTATAAACTTTACCGGTATGGTTCCGGTCGAGATCAATTCCTGAATAAAGTTTGGGGGGATGAGACAAAACCATCCGCTGCGAAAAAGTCGGGTGATGGCAAGTACGCAAAACCCGCCGACAACGTGCTCAAAGAGAAACTGACCCCGATGCAGTATAAGGTCACCCAAAAAGATGGGACCGAGCCACCCTTTAATAATGAATACTTGGACAACAAGAAAGAAGGCATCTATGTGGACATTGTTTCCGGAGAGCCGCTGTTTGCCTCAGTAGACAAGTTTGAATCGGGAACCGGATGGCCCAGTTTCACGAAGCCCCTCGAACCAGAAAATATCGTTGAAAAGGAAGATCGAAAACTGTTTATGGTCCGCACCGAGGTCAGAAGCAAACACGGCGATTCACATCTCGGACATGTTTTTCCGGATGGACCCGCACCGACTGGTCTTCGATATTGTATCAATTCTGCCTCTATGAAGTTTATTTCTAAAGAAGATTTGGAAAAAGAAGGATATGGGCATTATTTGAACGTATTTGAATCCGTTCAACCAGCTAACTAACCGGAAGATATTGCAAATCAGACTTAGTTTTAGAAACTATTGAAACATAAGGGGGGAATCAGTTAATACTGATTCCTCTTTTTCTTCCACTTCCTATTTTGACACACACATCGCCTCCTTATATTTCTTTAAGCAGATGATTTTGATCAGCTTAGTTGTGACCCAAGGCAAACAAGCTCACTCGATGGTATCATTTCTTCATTTGTGCCAAGCTGAAAAACACTACTTATTGATTCTTCCAAGTTACCACCCCAGCTTCTATTCCCTGTTCCGCTTATTTCGCAAAAAGCCTAAAGTTTTAATAGCTTAGGACGATATTCTAATTAATATTTTCCGAAACTCCAATCAGGGTTTTTTTGGCGCGGCAACCAAGTTTTTTAACAAAAGGATAAGGGAATCATGAAAAAGTTGATTTTAATCTTTTTATCGGTTGTGTTTGTCGGATTTTTCTCCGGATGTGCAACACTTTCCAAAAATGAATGCCTTGAAGCCGACTGGCATGAAATCGGGTATCGGGATGGGAGCATGGGCGCAACAAGATCTTTGTTCCAGGAACATTCTGAAGCCTGCGTGAAGCATAACGTCCGGGCGGATCGGGAAGCGTATTATCGAGGACGTCATGAGGGCTTAAACGTCTATTGCACACCGGATAACGGATTTAAACAGGGCAGACAGGGCAGAAAGTACAACTATGTCTGTCCACCGGATTTGGAGCCCGACTTTCTGGCCGGTTATACGAGGGGCAAAGAAATTTACAAATATGAATCGAAAATTTCTTCCCTTGAAGGACGCTTGCGAAGTATCGAAAGTCAAATTCAATCCAAAGAGAAGCAGCTTTATTCCTCTAACTTAAGTAAAGAACAAAGAGCCAAAATTCGAACTGATATTAAATACCTGGATATAGAGTACAGGGATACGGTCAGAGAATTGAGACACTGGGAGAAAATGAAACCCGTTGAATAATCGGTTTACGGAATTGACCCACTGTTGGGAAAAGTTGCAACGGCGATATAAACGAATCAATACTCCTTTGCAAAAATAAACACCTTTTGGCGAGACGCTGAATGCCAGCAAGTTATTAGCCGCAAGCGCCGAACCGACCAATAGCATGATCGTTTCAGATAGTTACATGACCATGGAAATTAAGCTTGCATTTGACAAATTCGCCCTTTCAATCAAACTGTTGACTGTCCATACTTTTTCATACATATTTGTTGAGCTTAAATTTATTGTAAAAAGCAGTTGATTTTCTCAAATTCTTCGTATCGTGACAACTTAATGAAAGCATTTTCATGATGATATTAAACAATACTCTTTATGATCTATTTATCGAAAACGCTGCCAAAGTTAATGTCGAAATATTAAGTCTCGGCCTGGGGTACACGGCCGTGACGACTTCAGACGGTGGAATTGGATTATCGTACACCTATTTTGAGGATAAAAGAGCCTGCACGCTGCTTAATAAACTAATTGATTACGAAGGAAAGCCTGCCGCGGATCTGCTGGAAAACATTAAAAGCGACAATATGCTCGGAAGAAGCATGGCGTTGGCATTAATCAACGCTTTAAATTATGAAAAAGCGCTTGAATTGCCAATAGACGAAAATAACGAGATTATGTTTGAAAAGCTAAAAATAGGCAAAGGCACAAAGGCAGCCATGGTTGGATTTTTTGGACCTTTAGTCGATATATTTAAACAGCGCAAAGCATCATTGGAGATATTAGATAGATCTCGTAATCTGGGGCAGGAAGATCAATTTTACAAAAAGCTTAAAGATTGGGCGGATGTATTGTTTTTAACCTCTACGTCTATTTTGAATAACACGACTGAAAAAATACTGGGATACGTTCACGAAAATGTCAAAACGGTGATGCTCGGACCGAGCACACCGATGGCCGGCGAAGCATTCGCGCATTTACCGGTTCATATGCTGGCCGGTACCGTACCCATTGAGAAAGATAAAATATTAAAAGCCATTCGCCACGGTATGGGCACCCCGATTCTCCACAAATTTAGTCGTAAAGCTTATTTAACATTAAAAAAGGTTTGACGGATTTAAACTAAAAAACTATATTGTTATATATAAATATAATGTAGCGAGTATGAAACCATTTATAAAAGTTATGAAGGCTCTCTCGGATCCGAGCCGGGTCAAAATAATTAAGCTACTTCAACAGAAAAAGATGTGCGTATGTGAATTGCAGAAGGCATTAAGCCTGGCTCAACCAACGGTATCCAAGCACCTGAAAATATTAGAAGAAGCAGGGTTGGTTGACTATGAAAAAGATGGCCTCTGGGTAAACTATTTTCTTGCAGACGGCAAGAGCAGCCCTTATGCAGCCAGTCTGCTTGGCAACCTTCAGCATTGGTTAAACGAAGATTCAGAAATCGCAGAATTGATGAAAAAAGCACCATTTATCAACCGGGAAGATATCTGTCGGAATTAATTTTTTTTAACTTAATATATCGTTAAATTTGCATATAGCGTTATATCAAGCGTACCCTTTGATCGAAATATTCTGATAAATATTATAAATTCTGCATTGGATCATAAGAGATAAGGAAAAATCAAAGATGAGTGAACTGGCCACAATTCCTGAACAAAGGGCTGGCGTCGAACAATCTTCGGAGGTTGAACAGATTGACACACAACCCAGCCTAATCGATTGGAAAGCTATATGGAAACCTTTAAGTCTCATAACCGGCGTTTTTCTCGTATTTTTCTGGCTACCAATTGACAATAGTCGACTCACCGGTGCGGTGATCGAGTCATTGGCTTTAGCCAAGTGGTATGCCCAGGAGCATGTATTGTTTTGCCTGGTGCCAGCCTTTTTCATCGCCGGCGCCATCTCGGTTTTCGTTTCCCAGGCGGCCGTGATGAAATACCTGGGAGCCGGCGCCAAAAAAATCATGTCTTACGCCGTTGCATCCATCTCGGGTACCATTCTGGCGGTTTGCTCGTGCACAGTGCTGCCGCTGTTTGCCGGCATCTGGAAGCGCGGTGCGGGATTAGGACCGGCGATTGCGTTTTTGTATTCTGGACCGGCCATTAACATCCTGGCGGTTGTATTGACAGCCCGAATTCTGGGTCCCGAAATCGGCTTGGCCAGAGCTGTAGGGGCAGTGGTGTTCAGTGTCGTTGTCGGTTTGATCATGCACCTGCTGTTCCGTAAAGAAGAGCAAGCCAAGGCCGAAGCCGCCCTGCACATGCCCGAACCGGAAGTGGAGCGACCATTGTGGCAAAACGTGGTCTACTTTGCCGTCATGGTGGGCATCCTGGTGTTCGCTACCTGGGGCAAGCCGGAAGAGCCGGTGGGACTTTGGAATGCGGTTTACAGCATCAAGTGGGAGATCACTGGGCTGTTTGGCTCTCTTTTGGGCTTGCTGTTGATCATATGGTTCAAAGTCAAAGCAGTTAAGGTCATCACGGCCGCGGTCGTTGTTTTTGGTTTGGCGATGATTTTCTCCCGTGAGCCGTTAATCGCGTTCTCAGCGGGAATTATTGCGGTGGTTATTCTGACGACGACAACCCGCGGCGAGACGGAGAGCTGGTTTCTATCCACCTGGGATTTTGCCAAACAGATCATGCCGCTGCTGTTTGCCGGGGTGCTGGTTGCCGGGCTGCTGCTGGGACGTCCCGGTTTCGAAGGCCTGATCCCCTCCCAATGGGTTAGCGGCCTGGTGGGCGGCAACTCCCTGTGGGCCAACCTTTTTGCCTCAGTAGTGGGCGCTTTTATGTATTTTGGCACCCTGACCGAAGTTCCGATTTTGCAAGGTTTGCTAGGAGCAGGCATGGGCAAAGGGCCGGCACTGGCATTGCTGTTGGCCGGACCGGCGTTGAGCCTGCCCAACATGTTGGTAATCCGAAGCGTCATGGGCACAAAGAAGACCATGGCCTTTGTCGGTTTGGTGGTTGTGATGGCCACCATTAGCGGGATAATCTTCGGTCATTTTTTCACTTAAATTGAAATTCCATTTAGAGAGGAGAAGAATATGGACATCAAAGTACTGGGACCTGGTTGCCCCAAATGTCAGCAGACGGAAAAAATTGTCAAAGAAGCGTTGACGGAGTCAGGCGTGCAAGCCAATGTGAAAAAGGTTACGGATGCGATGGAAATCGCCGGGTACGGTGTGTTCGGTACCCCCGCGGTGGTGGTGGACGGAGATGTCAAATCGGTCGGAAAGATCCCCAGCAAAGAAGACATAAAGGCCTGGATTCAGAAATAGCAATTTGCTTTGTATAATCACAAAAATACATTGTGCCTGCCGGCGCAGCATCAACCACAATTATTGTTGGGGCACCCCCTTATGCTTCTGAGAGGCTACACAAAAGAAATATTCAGACCCGAGTGCAATCCTGGATTTGAATCCGTGCACTGCATTGCCCACTTGGATCAGGATATCTCCGCGGTGCTGCCGTATCTCAATGCGGTCCTTGGGGGCTTTGAATTCGTAAAGGATCCGCCGACGGTAATGTTTCGTTCCCAGGGCAAGTTTATCACCCTTCATGGCCGCAAAATTGCAATCAATGCGCTCAAGGATGAAGCCGAAGCCGACAAGATTCTCAAATGGCTGAAACGGGAGATCAACGAGGTCTGGAAAAATCGCGACAACATTGAACCCAGCTATGAAGGAGCGCCCAAACCCAGCGTAATAGAAATCCTCAAGTTGTTGCCCAGGACCAACTGCCGGGAATGCGGTGAGTCTACCTGTATGGTGTTTGCCGTCCGGCTGGCCGACGGGGCAAAAGGTCCGGAGAATTGTCCACCACTAGGTGACGAAAACAGACAGCGTCTCGAAGAATACCTAAGCCAATATAAGCTTGATATTTAAATATGATGAAAGATGCACAATAACGATATGGAGGTCAAAAATGCCAACAGAAGCAGTATTGACAAAAACATCTGCAGTCAAAGAAGAAAAAGGATTGAGTTTTTTTGAAAAGTACCTCTCTGTCTGGGTGATCTTCTGCATTTTGGCAGGGATTCTGCTGGGGAAAGTAGCCCCCAGCGTTGCAAAATATTTAGATGGGCTGGCAATCTATGTGGGTGAAGCGCCGGTGGTTTCCATTCCAATTGCTATATGTCTTTTCTTCATGATGTACCCTATTATGGTTAAAATAGATTTTGCTGAAGTGCTTCGCGCGGGTAAAAACGTAAAACCGGTTGGGCTGACGCTGTTTGTCAACTGGGCCATCAAACCCTTTACCATGTATGCCATCTCATTGTTTTTCCTGGGCACGCTTTTTTACAATTTCATCGGTCCGGATGCCATGGATTATGTCAAAATGCCCTTTGGTTTAGATATGTCGGTAGGAGACACATATGGTTCTGGTAAGGTCGTTCTGGTAAATGGGGTAAAAATGCTGGAAGTACCCCTCTGGCGCAGCTATCTGGCAGGTTGCATTCTTCTGGGAATCGCTCCCTGTACGGCTATGGTTTTGGTCTGGGGATTTCTGGCCCGTGGAAATGATGGGCATACCCTGGTGATGGTGGCCATCAACTCGCTGACAATGCTGGTTCTTTACGGCTTTTTAGGCGGTTTTTTATTAGGTGTCGGGCGGTTACCTGTACCCTGGCAGGCACTGGTGCTGTCCATCGGCATCTACGTGGCCCTACCTTTGGCGGCAGGCTATGTTTCCAGGAAATTGATCATCCAGGCTAAGGGTGAGGCATGGTTTAAAGAAAAGTTTCTCCATATATTAACCCCGATTACAATTATCGCCCTTCTGATAACGCTGATT
>WOR8_10000695_pt1 | contig 38100 bp, 39 predicted proteins | sample DeeMarSeWOR38_10_FD_19890 | JGI IMG/M metagenome (IMG submission 19890) | reverse complement strand
TGGGTTTTTAGCAATTCTTGGATTCTTAGCATTTACCAATTCAAGAAAGGTCTCCCAGGAACTAAAAAAAATGGGCGCTAATAAGTAAATAAAACAAACGTGGGAATTGAGATCAAATCATGGAATGGTTTGATCTCTTTTTTTTAAAGAAACGGTTCCATCTGAATTACCTGTTATTACCACATCAGCTATTCCACAAAACAATCCGGTTTCAACTACCCCGGTTATTTTATTCAATTTCTCATCCAAATTGACGGCATCCTCAATTACATTTAATTTTAGATCGATAATAAAATGCTCTCCATCTGTAATAAACCTTTTTCCTTCTTTCATTCTGAATTGCGGATTAAAGTTCATGTTTGAGAAAGCATTAAACAGGTGTTCTGCTCCAAATTTAACTACCTCAACAGGAAGAGGAAATTTACCGAGTTTTTCAACAAGCTTCGATGAATCTACAATCCAGATATTTTTTTTAGAATTTTTGGCAATAATTTTTTCGTAAAGTAATGCACCCCCCCCGCCTTTAATTCCATCCAGATTCTCATCTACCTCATCGGCACCGTCTATTGTAATGTCAATTACAGAAATATCACTTAAATCAAAGACTTTTATTCCAAGTGAGGATGCAAGTTGTGTAGTAGAGTTTGAGGTGGAAACTGCTTTAATGTTTAATCCGGCTTTCACTTTTTCTGCAAGTTCTTTTATTAAAAATGAAACAGTTGAGCCGGTTCCTAATCCTACAGTCATTCCATTTTCAATAAACTCCAGTCCCTTTTTCGCTGCAATTAGTTTTTCGTTTATCATCTTTTAAAAGTGATTAATAATACCCGTTTAAAAAATCATTTATTTAAATTTACCAAACAAATTTTAGGGAGATAAATTATGCATCACTTTGATCCAAGTAATGAAATTCAGGATTACCTGGTATTCGGGGAGTACGGGGATGTAAATCCATCCATTACAGATTCTTCAACTTATACATTTTTGAGTCCGGAAAAGATGAAAGAGCTTTTTGATCATGAAGTTGAAGGCTGCTTTCTTTATTCGCGTCATTGGAATCCAACTAATAAATATCTTTCCGATGCTTTGGCAAAACTGGAGGATAGTAAAGCAGCCATTGTGACAGGCTCCGGTATGTCTGCAATCAGCTGTGTAGTTTTACAGATTTGCGGTTGTGGCGATGAGATAATTTCAAGCAGAACAATTTATGGCGGAACATACGCACTATTTAAAAATTTTCTCCCAAAAATTGGTATCAATGTTAAGTTTGTAAACACACAGGATTTAAATGCTGTAAAAGCCGCAATAACAGATAAGACAAAAATCATTTACTGCGAATCTGTCAGTAATCCTCTGCTGGAAATTGCAAACATTCCGAAGCTGAGCGAACTTGCAAATAAGAACGGTATTAAGCTGATAGTCGATAATACATTCAGCCCGATTATTATTACGCCTATTCATCTTGGAGCGCATATTGTAGTCCACAGCCTTACAAAATTTATAAACGGAACAAGTGACTGTATTGCAGGATGTATCTGCGCTGATGATGAATTTATTCATCAATTAACCGATATAAATTCGGGTGCTTCTATGCTGCTGGGACCTGTGCTGGATAGCTTCAGAGCAGCAAGTATTTTAAAGAATCTTCATTCTCTTCACATAAGAATTGCAAAACACAGCTACAATGCTAATTTCCTTGCAGAAAAAATTGAAGCCCTGGGATTAAAAGTTTATTATCCGGGATTAAAATCTCATGCAGATAATAATTTGATTAATGAATTAATGAACGAAGGATTTGGATACGGTGGAATGCTCGCTTTTGATGCTGGGGATGTAGAAACAGCGGATAAATTAATGAAAAGAATGCAGGATGAAAAGGTTGGTTATCTTGCAGTCAGCCTGGGATACTTTAAAACTCTTTTTAGCTCGCCCGGGCACAGCACTTCGTCTGAAATACCAAAGGAAGAACAAAAGCAAATGGGCTTAAGTGAAGGCTTGGTCAGAATTTCTGTCGGATTAGATAATAATATTGAAAAAACTTTTGAACGAATAAAAAAATGTTTAACTGAAGTTGGATTATCGGATTAACTTCTTGATAATCATTATCCCTTTGAAGTTATAAGATGAATAGAACAATAAAAAAAATAGGATTAATTTTAGTTATAATAATATTACTTCCAGCAGTATTTCTTACTGTAAATGAATTAACATCATTTAATGAAAATGAGAAGGTGCTTGAAAATATATATTCAGGACAATTGGAAGCGATTTTGTTTTCCATAAACCAGTATTCTGAAGATGTTGCAGGAAGCTGGGCTACGAAGATTGATGTTTTTTTAGACGGACTTAATAACGCCGGAGAAAGAAATACCGGTGAGATGATCGACAGTTTTATTGTTGAACTCCCTTCACTGGTGGGATTCTTTATAGCCGACAGCATAAAGGACAGCAGGATAGATTTTTATACCTCAGGCATGGAAAATGTGTTGCAGGATAAACTGATTGATTCTTTAAATGTTGCGGCTAAAAAATTACTGGTGGATAATGAAAGTATAATTACCAGATTGTTTACGTATAAACGAGGGGGCTATAGAAAAATTGAGCCTGTCGATACTAAATTCTTCAACCGGACTTCTGTTTTAGTCTTTATCGAGGAAACACCTGAAAAGATTAACCGGTTAACAGGTTTAATTCTTGATCCGAATGAATTTGTTTACAGAATACTCTCTCCTAAAATCCAGGAAATAGCCGAGCAGGATTTTGTTATTTCAGTACAAAATCCCAAAGTAAATTTTGCTTTTAATTCCACAAAAGATTTTGAGGTCGTTGATCTTCAGCAGGAGAGAGCATTATGGATCTTTCCGGAGTATACAGTTGGTATTTCTTTAGTGGGAAAAACAATTGAAGATTTGGTTCAACAGAGAGTAATTACAAATATTATACTTATTTCACTGCTTACTTTGCTACTTTGTTTTGGAGTATGGATTGTTTACAGGAATGTAAAAAGGGAAGTGCAGTTAGCTCAGATAAAATCGGATTTCGTTTCCAATGTATCGCATGAATTAAGAACACCACTCGCACTAATAAGCATGTTTTCAGAGACCCTGGAGATGGATAGAGTGCAATCAGATGAAAAGAGAAAAGAGTATTATAGAATAATCAGTCAGGAATCCACCCGGTTAGGCAGAATTGTTAATACTATTTTAAATTTTTCAAAAATGGAAGCCGGAAAAAGAGCATTTCATTTTAAAGAGGTAGATTTAAATGAATTCGTCCAGTTGATTTATAACAATTACAGCTTTCATTTGAAGAATAAAGGATATGATTTCAGTTTTAGCAAAAAGGAAGGTTTACCTGAGATATTGGTTGATGAAGAGGCAGTTTCAGAGGCAATTATTAATTTAATTGACAACGCTGTTAAGTACAGCAGCGATTTTAAAGAAATTGAAATTAAAACCGGGAAACAAAATGATTTCATTTTTGTTGAAGTAAGTGATAAAGGAATCGGAATTGCAGCAGAAGATCAAAAGAAAATATTTGAAAAATTTTACCGGGCTTCCACAGGACTAGTACACAACACCAAAGGAACAGGTCTCGGATTAACGCTTGTTAAATTTATAATGGATGCACACTCTGGCAAAATTGAGTTATACAGTGAAGTTAATAAAGGAAGTAAGTTTAGGTTGTTGTTTCCCTATAGTAGCATTAAGCTTTAAGCTATATGCCGAAATAATGGCAAATTGAATGAAAGATTTCAGAAAATTAAAAGTCTGGGAAAAAGTCCATTTACTGACACTAAAGATTTATAAAGTTACTGAGGACTATCCACGAGAAGAAATATATGGGTTGAAATCACAGATCAGGTGTGCTTGTGTCTCAATTCCAACAAACATTGCCGAAGGTTGTGTCCGAAGTTCAGATGCTGATTTTTAACGGTTCCTGTATATTGCAGTCGGTTCAACAAGTGAGTTAGAATATTTAATTTTATTATCATTGGATATAAAGTACATCAAGAATGAATTGTACGTTGAATCGAACACTGATATTAATGAAATAAAAAAAATGTTGATCAAAATGATTCAAAAACTTAAAGCTTAATGCTTACAGCTTATTGCTTTATGAAATTTAAGGTTAAATTATGACTAAAATATTAATAGTAGAAGACGAACCAAATATGCGTATGGGTTTAATGGACAACCTGGAATTTGAAGGCTACAAAGTAGATCTTGCAACAGATGGTGAAGATGGATTAAATAAAATCAGATCGGGTTCTTATAATCTAATTTTGCTGGATGTAATGCTTCCTAAAATATCAGGTTTCGATGTTTGCAAGAATGTTAGGAAGGATGGTATTCAGACACCGATAATTTTATTAACTGCTAAAGGTGAGGAAATAGATAAAGTCCTGGGATTGGAGCTCGGTGCTGATGATTATATTACCAAACCATTTAGTCTTCGGGAATTGCTTGCAAGAATCAAAGCTATTCTTCGAAGGGGGGAAAACAGCATTCAATCTGAGATGCAGACTGAAATCAAGATAGGTAAACTGAAAATTGATTTTAAAAATTATAGAGCATTTACGGATGATATACCAGTTCAAATGTCCCATAAAGAATTTGAGATTCTTCACCATTTTTGGAAAAAAAGAGGCAGCGCAGTAAGCCGTGAAGAGCTGCTGTCTGAAATTTGGGGCTATGATGAAACACCAACCACGAGAACCGTGGATAATTTTATAATGAAATTACGTAACCGGATTGAAAAGGATCCTAACCACCCGCATATATTAATTACCGTCCATGGAATAGGATACAAACTAATAGTTTAATAAAAATTTCAACAATTCGAATAGAAATGATAAGGTGGCAGGATCCGCATTCACAAATAGAAAGGTCCATGACATAATTTTACATTTTTTTACGTACGGCTGACACACGTTACATCACCTCTGATTAGGTTTAGGTTAGAAATTTTAGGAACCAATAACCAAAAGGAGGTTAAAAATGGAATCACGGAAAAACACAAACCGAACATTGAATTTCGTCCTGTTGCTTACAATTTTTCTATTGTCTTCAGCAGCGATTGCTCAAAAACAATCAATCGGAGATGTAACTACAAATGAACATGCACTTAATAATCTGATTACCGGAATTCAATCTGAAAACGACGGTTTAAAAAGAAGTTCAATTTATTTTGCAGGCAAATATAGAATTGCAGAAGTTGAAAATATCCTTATCAATCAACTACAAAAAGAAGAAGATCCAAGCACAAGAATATTAATCGCTCTGGTTCTTTATGAAATGGGAAGCATCGAAGGTCTGTTAGTAGTTCAGCGCTTGGCACAAAATGATGATAATGAACGTGTTAGAAGAATGGCCACACATATTTATAACGAATATCTGATAAATGATCTTAACAGTTCAGTATCAATGGTTAAATAATTTTCCGGAAGGATTGCATCGAAGGATGCAATGATTAAATTAAGCTGAGAAGTGTTTATTTTTTGAATTAAATGAAGATCGTTTTATTAAAAATATCTGTCTGTCTGGGAATTTTTCTGATAATAACATTTTTATCCGGCTGTGATGCGTTGTACGATAAAGCAAAACAAGAAAAAGATACTGATGTTTGGGAGTCGATCGGAAAAATGATGGATATTGATGAAGAAGGTTTCCTGAATCTTTCGGGGAAATGGAAATTTTCAATAGGTGATGATTCCGTCTGGGCTTCTTTTGAATATGATGATAGCGACTGGGAGGAAATAACTGTTCCCGCATCCTGGGAAAATGAAGGATTCCATGGTTATAACGGTTATGCCTGGTACCGCTTAAGTTTCGATTTACCTAAAGAACTGGAAGGAAAGGACTTAAATTTAAATCTGGGATTTGTTGATGATATTGATCAAACATATTTTAATGGGAATCTGATCGGATTATCCGGAGGTTTTCCACCTTATTTTTTAACAGCCTATAACGCCTTCCGCAAGTATTACATTCCTAAAGAGATAATAAAAAAAGGTAAAAACCTGATAGCTGTACGAGTTTATGATTTAATGGTTGAAGGTGGGATTATTAAGGGTAAGATTGGATTATATCCTACCAAGACCGATTCGCACCTGCTTTCGGAACTTGAACTCGATCTGAGTTTAACCGGTGTATGGAAGTTTAAATTAGGTGATGATCTAAATTGGAAACAGCCGCAATTAAATGATTCTGAATGGTTAAATATTTTTGTTCCTGCATTCTGGGAAACACAAGGGTACAGCAAATACAACGGTTTTGCATGGTATAGAAAATCTTTTTTATTTCCCGCTGAAGCACCCAATAAAAAAATGGTCTTGCTTTTGGGTAAAATCGATGATATTGATCAGACGTTTCTTAATGGTGAGCTCGTTGGTTCAATAGGAAACTGGGAATTTGATGATGTACCGGTAAACTTTAATCAAAATAACGAATGGGAAACAATACGCGGTTACTATATTCCCGATTCCTTAATAACACCTGGTGAAAAAATGACGGTTGCAATTCGAGTTTACGATGGATATCTCGATGGCGGAATTTATGAGGGACCCATTGGATTTGTTACTCAGGGAAAATACAACCAGTACTGGAAACTAAGAAGAGAAATAAACGGATCACTTTAATACCTGCGCTTCCTTTTCATCTCTTAAGTAATACTTCTTGTACAGAATTAAAAAGGAAATAATAATAAAAAAAGAACCGAACAATACATCCGAAGCATAGTGTGCACCAATTACCACCCTGCTTAGACTAATCACCGTAGCTAAGATTAGTATCAGAACAATTGAAAAAGTCTTTATAAAGCAATTCTTTTTTAACAACAGTAGAAATAGCGGAAGCATCATCCAGCCCATAGCGGCATGTCCGGATGGGAAAGACTGATGACCATTTATTCCGTTTAAAATGTACCACTCGGTGAAATAGGTATGTAATAAATCCAAATCCCTGTAACGTACTCTTCCCCATAGAAACTTTATTAATTGTATCGAAAAGAGATAGCCAAAAAGTGACATTCCCAGTATAATTTTGGAAAATATTTTCAAAGTCGAAGAGAAACGAAAGTTAATTATTCTAAAATATGCGATTGAGGTAACGCTTAAAATTAAGAATACTGCAAATAGTAAAAGTGAGTGTTCATAAAATGGGTCGCTCGAGGATGTAAAGTTAAATAGCAGAATATAACTAATGTAAAGTAAAATAAAAGACATTGCAGATATTAAAATGAATTGGGCGACTGCAAATCTGACAGCTGATGAGTTATCCAATTGAATGCTGAAAATTAGAATTCCCCAAATAATTATTATCGCACCTGGCAGTTCACCATACTGCTCAAGAAAAATAGCCCATCCGCTATTCTGATCCACAAAAGTTTCCGAAATACTTAAATCATTAAAAGCTGAGTAGCCTGCAAGAATGCTCCAGATTATTAGCGCAATAATTACTAAAGTATCAAAATTTTTCGATTGAAAGTAAGTTTTGTTAGGCATTTATTAATTAAATAAAATAGATTGATTACTCTATTATAACAAACTATCTTTAACAATTAAATAACCAGCACTAATAAAATAGTTTTTACTTAATTTTAATTCACTATGTCTTGTTTTATTTCAAAATATTTTAACTGGCTTCAAAAAGATACACCGGCAGGTGAAGTGGAGCGCTATCCTGAAATTAATGATAAAGGCGAAACATCTGTAAAAGGAATTTATGTCGCAGGTGACCTTACCGGAATACCGTTGTTAAAACTGGCAGCGGAAAACGGTAAAAAAGTAATTGATACAATTATTAAAGATGAATTTTTTAAAGCTCATCGTACGAAAAAAATCGATTCGGAAATTTATGACCTAATTATTGTAGGTGCAGGACCTGCAGGAATATCGGCGGGATTAGAAGCAGCAAAACAAAATTTAAGGTTTAAAATTTTGGAATCCGCACAGCGTTTTAGCACAATAATTAATTTCCCAAAAGGGAAACCAATTTTTGCAGAGCCGGAGGACTACGACCAGCAATCAGATCTGAAAATACAGGATGGCACAAAAGAATCTCTTCTGGATGATCTTTACAAACAGGTAGAGGGTATTGATCTGCCTCTTGAAGAAGATGTAATGGCTGAAAAGATTGAAAAACAGAATAATTACTTTGAGGTTTTTACTAAAAAGAAAAATTATAAGGCACTTAGGATTATTCTTGCAATCGGTAAGTCGGGTAATGCAAGAATGCTTGATGTACCGGGTGAGAATTTTCCGAAAGTATTTAACCGTTTGTTTGATCCTGCTGATGCAGATGGACATGATGTGTTAGTCGTCGGTGGTGGTGATTCTGCTTTGGAAACCGTAATTGCTATTGCAGACTTTGCAAACTCTGTTACTATTTCTTACCGCAAATCAGAATTTTCCAGACCGAAAGAGGGAAATGTTGAACAACTTGAAAGGCTTATTTCAAACGGTAAAATTAAACTTATGATGCAAAGCGATGTAAAGGAAATAAGAGAAAATTCAGTTGTATTAATTAAAAAAGACAAAAACGAAGTTGAATTAAAAAATTCCATGGTCTTTACAATGATCGGCAGGGAGTTGCCCCATGATTTTTTCAGGCGAAGCAATATAAAAATGGAGGGGGAACTTTCACTTATTGCCAAACTTCAGTTTCTTCTTCTAATTCTTGTTTCAGGAGTAATTTATTTTGGAAAAAGCAGTGAAGATTTTTACAGGCACTTTTTTGGAAAAGTAAGTTCATTTGGAGAAATATTCAGTTCAATTTTTACCGCAGACTTCTGGAATAAATTTTTATCCCTGCCCTCGGTTCTGTTTGCAACTTTATTTTCAGATCAGATAAAAGTCTGGAATGTAACAAAGTACATTAATGCGACGGTAGCATATTTTTGTTTTGTTGCAGTAGCAATTCTTGGATTGTATTTGCTTGTCAAATTTATTCTGGATAACTATAAATACTTTGCATTAAATTGGAAAACATTTAAATATTCTTATTTCATTTTTATCGCGGCGTTTTTTGCATTTATATTTTTTAGCTCCCGATATTTCGGTGTGAACCTATTCGGTAAATCTCAGTCGTTTTGGTATACTGGTTTTTATTCGCTGACTATTTTAATCTTCGGTTTGCGAAGAATTAAAATTCAACCAACCCGATATATTAAATTTCAAACGTGGACATTAATTTTAATCCAAGCAATACCACTTTTTATTTTGCCCGAACTAATTTTTCCAATGCTTGGTAAAGCTGGAATGCTCGGCGGCTCGGATGGATTTATAATGAGCCAGGTTTTTCCAAATGAAAGCTACTGGAGGTCTTATGGATTTATACTTGCATGGCCGTTATTCTTTTTTAATTTATACGGATCGAATATCACAACGTTCTGGCTTGTGTTCAGCCTCATTCAGACTTTTGTAATAATCCCTTATATAATTTATAAGTGGGGAAAAGGTGCGTATTGCGGATGGATATGCTCCTGTGGTGCACTGGCGGAAACTCTTGGCGATGAATACAGGACTTTAGCTCTGCATGGACCAAAAGCAAAGAAATGGGAAAACTTCGGTCAATGGGCTTTGCTTGTTGCATTTGTAATAACGGCAATAAAATTAATTTCTGTTCTTTACAATATAGAGGTTCCAGTAATTAATCAAAGTATTGGCCAGATGAGTGAAGTGCTTCAAAAAGTTTATTATATCGGAATTGATGTTATATTTGCCGGAGTGCTCGGTGTTGGAGTTTATTTCTTTTTAAGTGGAAGAGTCTGGTGCCGCTTTGGCTGTCCGCTGGCCGCACTTATGCATATTTATACACGGTTTTCTAAATACAGGATATTCTCAGAAAAGAAAAAATGTATTTCCTGTAATATCTGTACAAAGGTATGCCACATGGGTATTGACGTAATGAACTATGCAAACAAAGGGATTCCAATGAATGATGTGGAATGTGTGCGTTGCTCTGCCTGCGTAGTAAATTGCCCCACGCAAGTATTATCCTTTGGTTCATTACCAAAAACAGATTTAGAAAATAAAGCTTTCAAAGAATTAGAAGTCAATTTAGAAAATAAAGCAGCAAATTGGGGAAGCGGGCTTTAGGATAATCTTGTAAAAAGGAGAGTTCAATGAAAGTACACTTAGGCGAGCATCAATCTGCGGTGGAAAAATCTTTTGCAGATCTGAGCATGAACCAAATAGTAAGCCGGATATGGAAGAAAGATTACACTGTTTGGAAAAATGATCCTGAAGAAATATCTAACAGACTGGGCTGGCTCGATTGTATTGATGTAACAAAAAAAATGTTTAATGAAATTATTTCCTTTGTTGAAGAAATAAGAATTGCAGGATTTACTCAGGCTCTGATTATGGGAATGGGTGGTTCAAGTCTTGCTCCGGAGGTTATTCGTTTGACATTCGGAGTGAAAAAAGGATATTTAGACTTACATGTCTTGGACAGCACGCACCCCGAAGCTGTGCTAAAGTATGAGAATGAACTTGATCCTTCAGAAACTTTGTATGTTGTTTCCACTAAGTCAGGGGGTACAATTGAGACTATTTCATTCATGAAATATTTCTTCAACAATGCATTAAAAAAACTTGGAAGAGAAAAAGCTTCGGGGCATTTTATCGCAATTACTGATCCCGGGAGTGGTTTGGAAGAGATGGCCAAGGATCTGAATTTCAGAAAAATATTTTTGAATGATCCTGATATTGGCGGCAGGTTTTCGGCTCTTTCACTTTTTGGAATTGTACCTGCAGCATTAATTGGAATTAATTTGGAAAAATTATTTTCAAGAGCCGAAGTAATCCTTACCGAAAGTAAAGACCATGATCTTCTGAAAAACAAATCTGCAGCGCTGGGCACAATCATTGGTTCACTTGGCTCTAAGGGAGTTGATAAATTAACCATTATAAGTTCGCCGCAAATTCAATTCTTTGGTGCCTGGCTGGAACAGCTTATTGCAGAAAGTACCGGCAAAGACGGAAAGGGAATATTGCCGGTTGACCTGGAATTAGTAAACGTTCCTGAAAATTATTCCGGAGATAGAGTTTTTGTTTATATAAAATTAAAAAGTGATTCAACATTTGATAAAAAGGTTGATGCATTAAAAAGTGCCGGGTTTCCCCTTATAGAATTTAACTGGGATGATATTTATGAATTAGGGGGAGAATTTTTTCGATGGGAATTTGCAACATCTGTGGCGGGCTATGTTTTAGGAGTCCAGCCATTCGATCAGCCGAATGTTGAATCTGCAAAAATTGCTGCACGTAAAATGATGAAACAGTATTCAGAAGTAGGAGAACTCCCTTCTTTGGAGCCTTCATTAATGGAAGACGGAATTAAAGTATATGGTGATATAAGATCAAAAAATTTAAAGGATGTATTAGATGAATTTCTTTCATCATCTGAAAAAGGTCAAAGTTATATTTCTTTGCAGGCATATTTAAAACCCGATAAAGAAATATGGAAATCACTTCAGATTCTTCGCTTTAAAATACTATCTAAATATAAAGTTGCTACAACATTGGGTTATGGACCGCGATTTCTTCACTCAACAGGTCAACTACACAAAGGTGATAGTGGAAAAGGTTTGTTCATTCAGTTCATCTCAAATGTTCAGGAAGATGTTCCCATTCCGGATACAGCCGGGATGGATAAATCCTCAATTTCATTCGGGACCTTGATAAGTGCACAGTCATTAGGTGACAGGCAGGCTCTCCTGGAAAATCAAAGAGCTATAATAAGAATTGAATTAGATGGCGCTCAAATAGATAGTGCCGCAAATTTAATATAATTCATTTAGCCTTTACTATATCTATTCTGACTATCTTTTCTCTATTACTGTACTCAACCCGAATTTTATCAATTGATTTTGAAATAAAAGTTTCACTTCTTTAAACTTGTTTTATACCTCCAGGTTCAGTTTCTGAATTATGCTTACTAAGATCCTGCAATGAAAAAAAAATACATCTTATTTGAAAGTAAACTGTCATTAATTATTTCGGTATTAATTCATGGATTTGCAATCTCAACATTCATATTAATTGAGCTCAGGTTCATCATGACTGATGAACCGGTCTATCTGGAAATCATCTTTGATGAGGTCATCCTTGAAAATCAGGAGGAGGAGGTTGAAACTGAGCAGGGTAGTATCGGTGAAACAGGATCGGAGGAAATTAATAAAATTTTTAATCCTGACACTCTGGTAAATAAAGATAATTATTTAGAAAAAGGGAACGAGAGCAGGCTTTATAAATCAGAAATTCAAGCTGCGGAGCCGAGTGAAAAAGAAAAAAGACACATTTATTTAAAATATGCAAGAACATTACTTGATTCATTTCTCGTAACTCATCCGGAATACAGTGCTCTGATATTAAAACAACAGGCTAAGGAACTAACTGAAAAGAAAAATTCCAGATTAAGTTTCGAGGATAAAATAACCCACGATATTTATCTGTATCTTAAAGCTAGATATCCGGAAGGAAGAGAGCATGAAATGAATAAGTATACCTCACCGGGAATCCAAATCCCGATAGGGGATTTAATTGATTTAATAAAGGATCTTTTTTGATAAACGGTTTGCTTGGCACTTCTACTTATCGTATATTTACGATGAACGATAAAGGAAATTTAAATGGCTGTTGCGAAAACAGAAGAGTTTACAACATCTGATAAATGGTTAGCCGATATAGCAAAAGCACTTTCACATCCTGCCAGGATAAGAATTTTAAAAATCCTTACTGAGATGAATGTGTGTATGTGCGGGGATATTGTTGAACAGCTACCGCTTGCCCAGGCAACTGTCTCACAGCATTTAAAAGAGTTAAAACGTGTTGGATTAATTCAGGGGGAGATTGAGGGTCCAAAAGTCTGCTACTGCATAAATCATAAAACACTTCAGAAAGCAAAAAGGGAACTGGATAAACTTTTTTCAAAGGTATGTAATTGTTAATTCGTTTAGAAAACAGCAAGTTCACTCAGGCTATGTTAAAACAGTTGATGTTAGTTTATAATTTTTTTTAGTCACCCACGACTTAAGTCGTGAGGTAAGTTGAAAGAAATATATTAATGAACCGTTTAACGGTTTTATAAATTAAAAAGGAGAATAACAATGCAAACATCAGAAGAAATAAAAAAAGTTGTAAAAGAAAAATATGGCGAAATTGCATACAAACAGGGAAAGGGTTGCGGTTGTTGCGGCACCTCAAATAAAATTGTTGATTACACAATATTTCAGGATGATTATTCAAAGCTTGATGGCTATGTTGAGGATGCAGATCTTGGATTAGGCTGTGGAGTTCCGACTGAATTTGCCGGAATTAAAAAAGGAGATTTAGTGGTTGATCTTGGTAGCGGTGCAGGCAATGATGTTTTTGTTGCAAGATCGATTGTTGGTGAAGAAGGGAAAGTTATAGGTCTTGATTTTACACAGGAGATGATTGATAAAGCTAATGCTAATAATACAAAGGTTGGATTTAAAAATATTGAATTTAAGCTTGGAGAAATAGAAAATATGCCCCTGGAAAATGATAGTGCTGATGTAGTGATAAGCAATTGTGTATTAAACCTCGTACCGGATAAGGGGAAAGCATTTAACGAGATTTATAGAATTCTAAAACCCGGTGCGCATTTTTGTGTCTCGGATATTGTTCTGAAAGGTGACCTGCCTGCAGGATTGAAAAAATCTGCAGAGATGTACGCCGGCTGTGTTGCAGGTGCACTCCAGCAGGATGATTATTTGACTGCTATAACGAATGCCGGTTTTGAAAAAATTGAAATCAAAAAAAGGAAAGTAATTGAACTGCCGGACAATGTGCTTAAAGAATTTTTAAGTGATTCCGATATTGAAAATTTTAAGAACAAGAATGTTGGTATTTTTAGTATAACCGTTGTTGGTTATAAAAAGTAAATAGCCCCCTCTGTCTCCCCCCAAGGGGGAGTGAGGAGCGTTAAACATTTTAAAATGAAAATATTAATACTCTGTACAGGAAACTCCTGCCGCAGCCAGATGGCTGAAGGTTTTCTTAAATCTTTGGATGAAAATCTGGAAGTCTTTTCTGCAGGCACCAAACCGGCTGAAAAAGTAAATCCTTTTGCGATCAAAGCGATGAAAGAAATTGGGATTGACATCAGCAACGGCATACCTGAAAATGTTGATAATTATTTGAATCAATCATTTGATTACGTATTCACTGTTTGTGATAATGCAAGAGAAAGCTGTCCGGTTTTTATGGGCGATGTAAAAGTACAATTGCATATTCCTTTTGATGATCCTGCCGATGCAGTTGGGACTGAAGAAGAAGTTATGCCGGTTTACAGAAGAGTGAGGGATGAAATAATGGAACGATTTAGAATTTTTTATGACAAGAGTATTTTAAATTCTTACTAATTGGGGAAGTATATGCCCGGAAAATCAAGACTGAAATTTTTAGATCGCTATCTCACACTATGGATATTCCTGGTAATGTTTATTGGAGTATTATCAGGTTATCTTTTCCCTTCCATAGTTGATTTTTGGAACACTTTCCAATCCGGTACGACCAACATTCCAATTGCCGTTGGTTTAATATTAATGATGTATCCCCCGCTGGCTAAAGTAAAATATGAGGAACTTGGCAGAGCTTTTCGGGATTGGAAAGTTTTAAGTATTTCACTTCTTCTTAACTGGATTATCGGTCCGGTTTTAATGTTCTTTCTTGCGATTTTCCTTTTAAGTGATTATCCGACGTACATGTACGGACTAATATTAATTGGACTTGCACGATGTATTGCAATGGTAATTGTGTGGAATGAGCTGGCCAAAGGCGATTCAGAATATGCGGCCGGTTTAGTTGCTTTTAACTCGATTTTTCAGGTGCTCTTCTTTTCAGTGTATGCATATGTGTTTATTACAATCCTCCCAACTTGGTTTGGGCTGGAGGGGACTGCTGTGGATGTGACCATTGGACAGATAGCCGAAAGCGTTTTTATTTATCTTGGAATTCCATTTCTGGCAGGAATAATTACACGGTTCAGTCTTATTAAAATTAAAAACAAGCAATGGTACGAAACTAAGTTTATTCCGAAGATTAGTCCAGTGACTTTATATGCTCTCCTCTTTACTATCCTTGTAATGTTTTCTTTAAAGGGTGAATTTATTGTTCAGCTTCCTCTGGATGTTGTGCGTGTTGCAATACCGCTGCTGATTTATTTTGTTGTTATGTTTTTTGTTTCGTTCTATTTAAGTAAAAGAGCCGGAGCAGATTATTCAAAATCAGCCACACTTTCTTTTACGGCAGCCAGCAACAATTTTGAACTTGCAATTGCAGTTGCAATTGCTGTATTTGGACTTAATAGCGGTGAAGCTTTTGCAGCAGTCATCGGTCCTTTGGTTGAAGTACCGGTATTAATTAGTCTTGTTAACGTATCCTTGTGGATCAGGAAGAGGTATTTTAATTCAGAATTATCTTAGTTATCCTGATTATCAATTATAATAATCCACCCTGCAGCCGCATCCATCCCACATACGGTCATAAATTTCCAGTCTCTCTTTGATAAATTCATCGGCCTCTTTTTTTGTTTTCATTAATCTAACCAGAAATTCACCCTTATTACTTTTCTCCTGGATAATTAATTCGTCTTTAAACTTAAGCAGGCGGATTTTATCGGATATGTTCGTTTCTATTTCCTGTAATATTTTACACCCAGCAAGAAGAGTCTTTAAATCAGATTCGGTAAGAATTATGTATTTATTTTTCCTTGTTTTTCTAAGAATTGATAAAATATCCATCATAAGATCCAAAAATATTATACTGATTGGATGAATGAGCGAATAAATGGATGCAATCCTGTTAAATTCCTGGGGATTCCCTTACCAGATTTGATGGAACATGCTACAAATATTATGTTCCTAACGGAACACTCCATTATTTCCGTAGGAAATAAATATTTGTAGAATATTTGTTAATATAAAAATAAAGAATCCCGTAGGGATTCAATATTATTCATCTAACAGCACAATAACCACCGGGCAGACCGCTCTTTGAGAGTACAATCTGCCAGAGCTGGTTTTTTGTTCTTGCCCTGAAAGCGCCGGCACTTGAGAGCAAAAAGTATTTCCACATCCTGTAAAAACGTTCGCTGTATTTGTCTTTTAGTTTACTCCAGCTCTCTTTAAAATTTTTGTGCCATGCCATAAGCGTTTTATCATAATCGGCACCAAAATTATGCAGGTCTTCAATTACAAACAAACCTTCAACAGCTTTACTGAGCTGTGCAATGGATGGAAGCATACTGTTCGGAAAAATGTATTTGTTGGTCCAAGCATCTGAGGATTTTACAGATTTAACTTCACCAATTGTGTGAAGAAGAAATAAACCTTCTTCTGTCAGACAGCGGTGAGCTACATCAAAATAAGTCCGGTAATTTTTATAGCCGACATGCTCAATCATTCCAACTGAAACGATCCGATCGAATTTCTCCTTTACCTCCCTGTAATCCTGCAAGCGAATTTCTACCGGCAATCCTTTACATAATTCTTTTCCGAGCTCGACCTGTTCTTTTGATACTGTTATTCCCACAGTTTTAACGTTATACTTTTCGGCAGCATATTTTCCGAATGCACTCCAGCCGCATCCGATATCGAGAACACGCATTCCGGGTTGTAAATATAATTTTTTGCAGATCAGTTCAAGTTTATCTTTTTGTGCTTCATCAAGTGAATTGGCATTTTTCCAGTAGGCGCAGCTGTAGTTCATTCTTTTATCCAGCATATACCTGAATAAATCGTTCCCCAAATCATAATGCCTTTCGCCTATAATGAATGCTCTTTTGGGGGATTGAAGATTAAAAATTTTTGCCAGTAGAAGCTTGAAAAGAATCAAAGGTTTTCGTTTTACTTTTTCATCCAGTCTAACTTTTATAATACGGTAAATCATTTCGTCGAGCTTATCACAATCCCACCATCCATCCATATAAGATTCGCCGATGCCCAATTCGGCTTCAGTAACTGCACATTTATAAAAATTTCTGTTATGAACCTGTATATCCCACGGATTGGAACCGTTTAATGTTATACCGGCAAGGGACAGGATTTCTTTTGCAAGATTTTCATATCGATTTGAGATCATTGCTTCCTCCCCGTAATTCGCAAAATATTTTTTATTTAATCAGGCTGTGGCACCTCCGCAACTCGATCCGGCACCCGCAGTACAGCCATAACAATGCTGTCCTGTTACTATTCTTCTGTTCTCGATAGTGGAAAGAATAAAATCTTTGATGTGTGCCGGTGCACCATGATTCATATTCATTTCAAGCATCTGGTTAAAATCGCAATCATAAAGCTGACCATCCCATCCAACAGAAACAGTAAATTTGCACATTACATTTGCTGCTGCAACCGGATTGAATGAATCAACAAGTTTCTGCATATAGCTGTTATAATTTCCTGATTGAATAAGATAATCCAGGAATCTGCTTATGGGCATATTTGTTATTGTATAAAGATTATTAAACATCACTCCGTATTTTTCCAGAAGTTCCCTTTTATAATCTTTTTCAAGGCTTTCCTGAGATGGCGGCAGAAAAGCTCCAACAGGATTATACACAAGATTAAATATTAATCCTGTTCCATCCTTACCATAACCAAATGAGTTTAGCTTTTTAATTGCTGAGATTGATTTCTCAAAAACTCCTTCCCCTCTTTGTTTATTGGTCATTGATGCTTTATAATAGGGAAGCGAAGAAACGATTTCGCATCCGTGCCCGGCCATAAATTCAGCATAGTCTTCAAAACCGTTTGACTCGAGAATTGTAAGATTTGAACGGACAATAATATGGCGATTTAATTTTTTTATCTCATCAACAAACCATTTAAAAGCCGGATTCAATTCAGGTGCTCCGCCGGTGAGATCAACCGTCGGAATATCGGTTTGTACCAATGCAGCAAGACAAATCTGCATTGTAGCCTTTGTCATAATTTCCTTTCTGTCGGGACCTGCATCAACGTGACAATGTTTGCAAACCTGGTTGCACATTTTTCCCAAATTGATCTGGAAAATTTCTACATTTCCCGCTTGTAAGAACCCCTCCCCAACCAGCTCGTATTTATCATCAAATTGGGGGAAGGGGGATTCATAGTCATTTATTATTTTTAACTGCTCATTTGCTTCAGCCAGAGTTTCCCCCGAAGCTTTCATACTTTTGTGTCGTGCCTGCATTAAAATTTCCTGTGCTCTTTACATGGTTAATTTTGAATTCACATTTTTCATCTGCACACCATGAACCAGGGATGCGCCACCTCTGATAGCGCAAGCTACATGCACGGCTTCTGTCATCTGCTCAAGATCAGCTCCTTTGGCAAGACTATCCTGAGTATAAGCGTCGATACAGTAAGGGCATTGTACAGCATGTGCAACAGCTAGTGCTATTAAAGCTTTTTCTCTTTCGCTCAAAGCTCCGGCTTGAAAAACAGCACCGTACCATTCACTGAATTTTTTCCAAAGCTCGGGTGCACCCTCACTCATCTCACTAAATTTAGGTAAATCTTCAGGCTTGTAATAGGTTTCCATTTAATTTCCTTTCGACGTTAAAGCAACAAGAGGTTTTTTGAATGTGACCTGTTAAAGATATTCCAATTTCCGGAAGTGTGCAACACTATTGCGAGTTTAATTGCCAGTTATAAGTAATAAATTTTATTTCAACTTTATTTTTGTCAAGAAAAATTTTATCATCACTGTTTATGAATTGCTTGGCTGTTTCCAAAAGTGTACCGTATTTTTCTTCGAAATATTTTCTGAACCATTTAAATATTTCAGAAAGGTAAAGAGTTTTTGATTCCCTGTCCAAATAATTTTTAGTTTCATCATTTAAAAATATTTTTGCATTTTTCTCAAGCCTGGTTAAAACAGATTTACCATTGTATGCTTCTCTTATTAATTTCGGACAGCTGGCTGCTGCACAAACCAGTCCAAAGTGTGGTAAAACTTTATCTATCGGGAGAATATGGTTGTATTCGAGCTCATCTAGAGTTAATTCAATTCCGGCCACAATAAATTTTTTTTCCTTAAAAAATCCCTCTACATCCATTGGAGAATCAATTGGAAAGTTATTTAAAACGTTTTTTATTGTCAGTGCGTTGTAAGCATTGATTAAAAATGCAAGCTTATCTGCCTTTTCCATCTCAGTTAAATCAGCAGCTGCTATTTTATTAATGTATTGGTCAAAAGACCTGTTTGCTTCGAAAGCTTGATAATCTACCAATCCATCATCACTTACATTTTCTCTGAGAAGCTTATCAAATATAGAATGATCAAAATTATCCGACTGGGCATTTATAAATGCGGATATAATTATAATAATTATAGTAATTATATTAAGCTGTTTCATTTTTATTTAAGTTTTTTAATTAGACTAAAAAGCATTTTGTATTCGCATCTGAAAGACAATTTACTATTAATTTTTTGATGCAACGATAGAGCTTCCTTTTTTAACAAGTACAACACCGGTAAAAATCAATATAGCTGCAATTAATACAGTAATTGTTAAAGGCTCATTAAGAATATACCATCCAAGAATAAGTGCAATTACGGGATTAATATAAGCGTAAGTTGAAACTAGGGAAAGGGGAAGATGCTTAATTGAATAAATATATGATGCAAATCCTAGAATCGAACCGAATATAATTAAATAGGCTAAGGCCAGAAATCCATCTTGTGATAAATGAAAATTATTCTGTTCGCCAATAATAAAACCCAGGAGAGTCTGTAAAGAACCGGCAATTAACATTTGCACAGATGCACCCATAAATGGTTCAATGTTAGCAGGTTTGTGTTTCCAATAAATACTCCCCAGGGACCATGAAACTACCGCGCCTATTAAACAAATTCCGCCGAGTAAGGTATTAAAATCAACTATGACATTTAATTCGCGTGCAAAAATTAGAATCACACCTGCCATTCCAAAAACCAGACCTGCTACAATAAATAAATTAATCCTGGAATCTTTTGTAAATAAAGATTCCAATCCTACCATCCAGAAAGGCAAGGTGCTAAGAATCAAAGCGGTTAATCCACTGGGCAGCCATTGTTCTGCAATAACGACCAATCCATTTGCGATGCCAATCAGAAGTATACCAACTATTGCAAGTTGTTTCAGATCTGCAACCTTAGGGAGCGAATATCCACGGAGGTTAAGTAAAATCAGGAGTATTCCGCCTGCCACAAGCCATCTGAAACCTGCAAAAAGCATCGGGGGCAGTTCTGCAACACCAATCCTGATAGCCAGATAAGTGGTTCCCCAAACTATACATATTACAATCCAGGCCAGGTAGGCACTGAATTTAGGCTTATCCATTCGTTGAAATAGAGAGTTAGTTTATGAGATGCGAATATACAATATTCTTATAAGATTAAATGAAATAAAGGATGAGTGGAGTTCCGGAATTACCGGAACCCCTTTAATATTTTAATTATTGATGATTCTCGTGTTCACGGCAACCGGTCGCCTCTTTTTGTTCAAGAATACCTTTTATGAATTTTTGAACAGCTTCATCAGCGGATTTTTCATCCGTTATAATTGGCTGAATGTTATTTGCTTTCAAATCTTCAATCATTCGCCAGCCGCCCGATTGGAAAATCAAATATTGGCAATCACCAATTCCTTCCATTAAATTTTTATGGCCATCCCCACTTCCGTGTCCGTGTCCTCCATGCTGGTGTCCTTCATGCCTAAATCCCTGCCGATGGTGGGTAAAGGTATTTTCTCGGAATTCTTTTTTATTTATTCGGTCACCTTCTGTCTGGTAAATTAAAAAGCCCCGGCATCTGCCAACATGTCCGGCAATGGTTTGCTCATTATTAGTTGCTACTGCAATATTCATTTTATCCTCCTGAATTAAATTTTGAATTCCAGCGACGACCACAACCCTTACAATAATCCATACTGGAAATTATAGAGTATTCTTCCCGTCTTTCATTTATACGAATAGCCTTACCACTTAATATACCTTCTGCAGTTTTTTGCCTGGCCCTGCTAAGAATTCTTCCAAAAGTTGCTCTTGAAATCTTCATTTTATCGGCAGATTCTTCGTGAGATTTTTTAAGGATATCCGCAAGTCGCAAAGCTTCGAGCTCGTCGTGATCTATTGTAATCTCATCGAGTTTGTTCATCGGAACACCGCGTGGCTTAAAGTAGTAAGCTGCAGGATTGCAATAAATTTTTCTCTGTTTTTTAGGTCGTGCCATTGATATTTATAATTATGAGCATATGCTCATAACAAACATAGCCTAAATTCAGATAATTGTCAATGGATTTCCTGTATAATATATTTGAAAGAAGAATTAGTATTTATTTACGGTAAGAATGGAACAAATAATAAACGATATTAAAAACTGGCTGCAGCAGTATCCAGTTATATATTACAATCTTAAGTTTGTCGGTGTGCTTTTATTAGCATTTGCTGGTTATTTTATTACGAAGAGAGTTTTTATTGTAGTTGTAAGAAGAATTGTTAAGAAAACCAAAACTGAATTCGATGATATTTTACTCAACAAAAAATTATTAAATCGTCTGGCCGATATTACCCCTGTAATCATTATTCACGAGTTTGCATACTTAATTCCCTCTGCTACCGATTTGATAAAAACTGTAACTGAATGCTTGATAATTATTTTAATTCTCTTGGCAATAAGTTCAGCATTTTCATCATTTAATGACATTTATGAAAAAAGTTCCAAGTACAGGGATAAACCAATTAAAGGATACCTGCAGGTCCTAATGATTATTTTGTCGGTTATTGGTATTGCTACAATAATCGGCATACTGACCGGTCAAAGTCCCTGGGGAATAATTACTGGAATTGGTGCGATGACGGCAATAATTATATTGATTTTTCAGGATACAATCCTTTCTTTCGTTGCAAGCATGCAAATTTCATTTTATGACCTTGTCAGAAAGGGGGACTGGATAGAGGTTCCGAAATATGGTGCTGATGGCGATGTAATTGATGTTTCCTTAAACGTTATAAAAATTCAAAATTGGGATAAGACGATTTCTGTTATTCCAACTCATAAATTAATTGACGGCTCATTTAAAAACTGGCGTGGGATGCAACTTGCTGGAGGCAGAAGGATTAAACGTGCTATTTACATTGATCTTTCGAGTGTTAAATTCTGTTCTGAAGAAATGTTAGAAAAGTATCAAAGCTTTCAACTTATTTCTGATTATATTGAGAAGAAAAAAGAGGAATTAAGGGAGTATAATAAAGATCTGAAAGTGGATCTTAAAGAACTTGTCAACGGGAGAAGATTAACGAATCTTGGTACATTCAGGGAATATGTAAAAGCTTATTTAAAGCGGCGAAGCGATGTTCATCAGGAATTAACTTTTCTTGTGCGGCATCTTGATCCTGGTGCCAATGGACTGCCAATAGAAATATATGTTTTTGCAAATACCATCCAATGGGGAAAGTATGAAGATATTCAGGCTGATATTTTTGACCATATTTTTGCCGTAGTTCCACAATTCGATTTGAGAATTTTTCAACTGCCTACCGTAAACGACTTTCAGAGCTATGGTTTCAAATCATGAAATATCAGTTAAATTGACTATTAATTGATTTTGTCTAACTTTCATTTTCGTAACCCTTTAGGTAATTTTCTAATCCAAATTTTTATAATTGTGATATTTAAAGATCCAGGAGAAAAATAATGACAACTATACTTGATGTTTTAGCGAGAGAAATTCTTGATTCAAGAGGCAATCCGACAATAGAAGTTGAGGTGATGCTGGAGAGCGGAGTAATTGGAAGAGCAGCAGTACCGAGCGGTGCTTCTACCGGTGAACATGAAGCAGTCGAACTGAGAGATGGTGATAAAAACCGTTACAACGGCAAGGGAGTGTTGAAAGCGGTTGAAAATGTAAATGAAAAAATAGCAGACCAGATAATTGAGCTTGATGCTGCCGATCAGGTTGCAATCGATCAGCAGTTAATTAATCTTGATGGAACAGAAAATAAATCGAATTTAGGAGCCAATGCGATACTTGGTGTGTCTTTAGCATGTGCTAAAGCTGCTGCAGAAACACTCTCACTTCCACTCTACAGATATATTGGGGGAACCAGTGCACGAACCCTTCCGGTTCCGATGATGAATATTTTAAATGGCGGAAAGCATGCCGATAACACTGTAGATTTTCAGGAATTTATGATAATGCCGGTTGGAGCAAAAAGTTTTACCGAAGCTCTCAGAATGGGCGCTGAAACTTTTCATGCCTTAAGTTCTGTCCTAAAATCCAAAGGACTGAATACTTCAGTCGGCGATGAGGGAGGTTTTGCTCCAAATTTAAAGTCGAATGAAGAAGCAATTGAAGTAATTCTTGAAGCAATTAATAAAACAGGTTACAAGGTTGGTGATGATATTGCTTTGGCACTCGATGTTGCCTCAAGCGAAATGTTTTTAAAAGATAAAAAATTGTACCAGTTCTTTAAATCTGATAAATCAGAAAAAACATCCGCGCAATTGGTTGAGTTTTATGAAAACTGGGTAAAACAATATCCTATTATTTCAATTGAAGATGGATTGGATGAAAATGATTGGGAAGGATGGTTGCTGTTAACTGAAAGGCTGGGTGAAAAAATTCAGTTAGTTGGTGATGACCTCTTTGTTACAAATACAACCAGGCTTGCGAAAGGAATTGAGGAGGGGATTGGCAATTCAATATTAATTAAATTAAACCAAATCGGTACTTTAACTGAAACTCTTGAAGCAATTGAAATGGCAAAGACCGCGGGATACACAAATGTAATTAGTCATCGTTCCGGTGAAACAGAAGATACAGTTATTGCCGATATTGCAGTCGCGACAAATGCAGGTCAGATAAAAACCGGCTCGCTATCACGTACGGACAGAATTGCTAAATACAATCAATTGTTACGAATTGAAGAAGAACTGGATATTACTGCAATTTACCCCGGCATTTCAGCCGTAAATTTTGAATAATGAACAAACTCAATTCCTTTGAGGAATTGGGTTTGTAAATTCAGAGGAGACTAAATGAAAAACACATCTATTTCGAGGTGCGAGCAAATAATTAAAAAGCACAAAATCCAGGTCCTGGATTTAAAAGCACTCGATCTTGTCGGAAGGCTTCATCACGTATCACTTCCTGTTTATAATGACACATTGAAAAAAATAGTAAAAGAGGGAGTTGGTTTTGATGGCTCAAGTTATGGTTTTAGAAAAGTTGAAAACAGCGATATGATACTTATACCTGATCTGGAAACCGCCACTATCGATCCTTTCCGGGAAGCGCCGACTTTGAGTTTCTTCTCCCACATTTTATTAACCGATACAAAGCGAACTCATTTTAATCAGGATGGAAGATTTCTTGCAAAACAAGCAGAAGCACTTTTGAAAAAAGTAACAGGTGCGGATAAAAGCTGGTGGGGACCTGAATTTGAATTTTACATCTTCTCAAATGTTGAGTACGACACGAGAACATCTACATCTTATTATAAAGTTGAGCATGTTGAAGAGTTTTATAAAAAAGCATATCATGCTGCCAATCCGTTTGATGAGTACGATGATTTCCGCGATCAACTGACAAAACTCTTGATTCAGCAGGGAGTAAAAGTAAAGTATCATCATCACGAAGTTGGCGAAAGAGGACAGCAGGAAATTGAGACTTATTTCTCTGACCTGCTTTCATCAGGCGATAACATTGTTACTGCAAAATACATTCTATTCAATTTTGCTGAGCAGCGCGGTTTGCACATAACTTTAATGCCTAAACCTATGTATCAACAAGCTGGCAACGGCTTACACCTTCATCTTTACTTAACTAAAAAAGGTAAAAATATTTTTTATAAAAAGGGTGCTTATGCGAACCTGAGCGAAACGGGAAAGTATTTTATCGGAGGATTATTAAAGCACGGTCCGGCAGTATCTGCTTTTGCAAATCCAAGCACTAATTCTTATAAAAGATTAGTCCCGGGTTTTGAGGCTCCTGTAGCTCTGACATTTGGACAAGGGAACAGGGCTTCAGCTGTCCGAATTCCGAATTATGTTACAAACCCTGATGAAACTAGAATTGAATACCGTCCACCCGATGCAACAATGAATCCCTACTTTGGAATGATAGCAATATTATTAGCCGGGATCGATGGAATAGCCAATAAGATAGATCCTGTTAAAGAAGGTTTTGGACCTTACGATAAAAATTTTTTAGAAGATGAATCTGTTGAGAAGATTCATTTCCTTCCAAGAAATCTTGCAGAAGCAATTGATGCACTGGAAGCGGATAATGAATTCTTAAAGCGGGGTAACATTTTTTCCGATGAACTACTTGAGCAGTGGATAAAAGTAAAAAGAGAAGAAGTTCACTCAATCGGCACCATGCCTCATCCTTTCGAGTATAAAATGTATTTTAGTTTATAGATTCCTCTATTAATGCAGACCTGTTTGGGGATTGTTCTTTACTGTAAGTTCATAATCACTTTCAATTAGATCGTTCCTCTAAAATAAATTGAATTATATCGGTGAAATAAGTGCAATCGCTACAGCGTTCTGCTGGTCAGTCACCTCATATGCGTTTACCAGTGCCACTAGGAGAGTCGGTGCCCTTCAGGTAAATATAGACAGGATGATTCTTGCAAGCTTAATGCTGTTTTTTATTGTACTGATTTTTGATTTTAGTCTCACCTTAACCTTTAATCAAATTTCAAATCTAGTTATCAGTGCGATACTAGGATTGGTTTTAGGAGATTCGTTCCTGTTTAAGTCTTTTCAGCTTATTGGTGCAAGGCTTGGAATAGTTCTTATGGCACTTGTTCCGGTTTTCAGTACCCTTCTGGCTTACTTTTTTCTAAACGAAGTTATTGTGTATCTCGGCTTACTTGGGATGATATTAACGATCGCAGGTATTTTAGCAGTCGTTCTTGAGAAAAAGAACACTGAAAAAAACAATTTCGCTTTTAACAAGCTTGGAATTTTTTATGGATTTCTCGGTGCGCTTGGGCAGGCAAGTGGTTTGATATTTGCTAAGTTTGCTTTTGAAGGCGGAAGCCTGAATGGATTTAGTGCAAGTTTTATAAGGTTATTTTCCGCTTCGTTAATAATTTTTCCTCTGGCACTCGCTTTCGGAAGATATAAAAATCCAATCAGAATTTATCATCAAAATAGAATTGCAACTAAGGCGATAGTTATCGGGACTTTTTTTGGACCGGTATTGGGCATAACTCTTAGTTTAATTGCCATTGAATATACGAAGGTTGGAATTGCATCCACTTTGATGGCAACAATGCCGGTGATAATGCTCCCCATTTCAAGATTTTACTTTAAAGAAAAGTTTGGCTGGAAAGCGATAATGGGGGCAATGGCAGCTGTTATCGGGGCTGCAATAATTTTTATGCGATAAAAAAACTTAAACATTTAGAAACCAGATTAAGCGTAAAGAAAGTCAATGAAACAAAAAATAAAAACAGATTGCAATTTATAAAAATTCGTTCCCTGGTAATCCTTTTAAATTTGAAATTTAACCGATTTATCTTTGGGTTTTAATCTAAGGTATTGTCCGGAAGTAGTTCAGGCTGCCGAGATCTGTGTCCAGTATAAGTGAATCCGCATCTAACTTCAGAATCAGAAAATCCAGATTACCTTTTATATTTCTTGGTGACGGCATAACCATAAATTCAATTAATAGCGAATCATTTTGGATTTTATAAGTTCCATCTACCAGCTCTTTATTTACATTTTTGGTTAAACCGGTAACAATTCCATCTTCCCTAAATTCAACTAAATTACCGTTGTTGTTTTTCCATTTGCCGACTATGTCTTCTTCTTTATTAGAGCCGCAGGCTGCTACGAACAGCAATAACATAAAAATATAAAATACATTTACAATCGATTTAAGTCTCATAAATTTTTCTATTCCCGCTTTAAGTTATTTACTAAGTAATTGTGAATAAATATTAAAATTTTCATTATCAAAGCAAACGAAAGTTACTTTTTTTATGGATTTATTTTGATTCAAAAATTCATTCACTACTTCAACTGCAATATTAGCCGCTCTTTCCAAAGGAAATCGGTAAACACCCGTACTGATTGCGGGAAATGCAATTGATTTAACATTATTTTCTGTTGCCAGCAGTAAAGAATTACTATAACAGTTCGCAAGCAGTTTATCCTCGTTATTTTTGCCACCATTCCATACCGGACCAACAGTATGAATTATATATTTTGCCGGAAGGTTAAAGCCAGGCGTGATTTTCGCTTCCCCAGTTTTGCAACCGCCGAGCTTTTTATTGAATTCAAGCAGCTCAGGTCCCGCAGCACGATGAATTGCACCATCCACACCGCCGCCGCCAAGCAGGCTGGTGTTTGCTGCATTTACAATCGCATCAACTTTTAGTTTCGTTATATCGCCTTGCTGTATCTCAATTTTGTTACTCATATTTAATAGCTATCCTTTTATAAAAATAATCTAGTTCATTAAATCATGTAAATTCATAAGTTCCGCAAATGTCGGAGTTGGAGGAAGTTCCTTCATATACCCATTTCTTTTTTTACTTCACTGAATTTTTCCACGGCAAAATCCAAATCTTCTTTTGAATGCGCTGCTGAAATCTGGACCCTTATTCTTGCTGTTCCTTTTGGAACAACAGGGTAAAAGAAGCCAATAACATAAATTCCTTTTTCTAACAGTCTTGCGGCCATTTTTTGAGAAAGCACTGCATCACCAAGCATAATTGGAACAATAGGATGGACACCCTCTTTAATTTCAAATCCATCAGCTTTAATTTTTTCTCTGAAATATTTCGTATTCTCTTCCAGCTTGTCCCTTAAATGTGTTGTGGAACCCAGCATATCCAGTACTTTAATTGATGCTGCAACAATGGAAGGGGCAACAGTGTTTGAAAACAGATACGGACGTGATCTTTGTCTGAGCAGATCAACAATTTCTTTTCGGGCACTTGTGTAACCGCCGCTTGCACCGCCTAACGCTTTTCCAAGTGTTCCGGTAATTATATCAATTCTCCCCATTACATTATTATGCTCGTGAGTTCCTTTTCCATGTTTGCCCATAAAACCTACTGCGTGTGAATCATCAACCATTACCATTGCATCGTATTTATCAGCAAGATCGCAAATACCTTTTAAGTTTGCCACATAACCATCCATCGAAAAAACGCCATCCGTAGCAATTAAAATCTGTTTTGTACTTTTTGATTTCGCTTCCTTTAACTTTTCTTCGAGATCGTTCATATCATTATTCTTATAACGGTATCTCTGCGCCTTACACAAACGAACCCCATCAATTATGCTTGCGTGATTCAGCTCATCACTAATAACTGCATCTTCAGCTGTAAGAATTGTTTCAAATAATCCGCCGTTCGCATCAAAACAAGATGTGTAAAGAATAGTATCTTCCATTTCAAGGAATTCTGAAATCTTTTTTTCAAGCTCTTTATGAATTTGCTGCGTGCCGCAAATAAATCTGACAGAAGATAAACCATAGCCCCACTCATCGTAACTTTTTTTAGCCGCTTCAATTATTTCAGGATTATTGGATAAGCCCAGATAATTATTTGCACACATATTTAAAACTTTTTGTCCATCTGAAACTTTTATGTTTGCGCTTTGCGGACTGTTGATTATTCTTTCCTTTTTATAAAGTCCCTCATTCTTAATTCCAGTTAGAATTTCTTTATAATAACTTTTTGTAGCTGTGTTCATATTAATTCCTTCAATATTAACTGATACTGGATGCTTGATTAATGATTAGAACATTTATTTTCAAAATAAAACTGTCATTCCTACATAAGCAGAAATCTAAAATTGATCAGCAGTTAAACAGATTCCGTGTCAAGCACGGAATGACGGCAAAAGTATCATTTCACATCCAATCAAGTATTACTTTTCCCGAATCACCTGATTTCATTATTTCAAATCCTTCGAGGTAATCATCAATTTTAGATCGGTGTGTGATAACCGGGGTAATATCCAAACCGGATTGTACCAAAGATTGCATTTTATACCAGGTCTCAAACATTTTTCTTCCATAAATGCCGCGGATGGTTATACCGTTAAAAATAATCTTGTTCCAATCAACGCCAGCATTTGATGGTAAAATTCCGAGCAAAGCAATATTTCCACCGTGATACATCACATCGATCATATCATTAAAAGCATGAATACTCCCGCTCATTTCTAATCCAACATCAAAACCGCCAACCATACCTAATTCTTCAACAACATTTGTAAGTTTTTCTTCCTTAACGTTTACGGCGCGGGTAATGCCCATTTTTTTAGCAAGTTCAAGACGGTAAGGATTCATATCTGTAATAACAATATTTCTTGCACCCGAATGTTTTACAACAGCGGCTGCCATAATCCCTATTGGACCAGCACCTGTGATAAGAACGTCTTCCCCAAGAACATCAAAAGACATTGCAGTATGTACAGCATTGCCGAAAGGATCAAAAATGGATACGACATCCTTTGAAATTTTAGGATCACAATGCCAGATGTTTGAAACAGGTATCACAAGATATTCAGCAAAAGATCCCGGGCGATTTACACCAACTCCGGTTGTGTTTGGACAAAGATGTCCTCTGCCTGCTCGGCAATTTCTGCAGTGACCGCAAACAATATGTCCTTCGCCGCTTACTAATTCACCGACATTAACATCCTGAACATTGTCACCAAATGCTTCGATAGTCCCAACGTATTCGTGTCCTACGTGCATTGGAACAGGTATTGTTTTTTGAGCCCATTCATCCCAGTTGTAAATATGAATATCAGTACCACAAATTGATGTTTTATGAATTTTAATTAGAACGTCATTCGGTCCGTATTCGGGAACGGGAACTTCGTCCATCCAGATTCCCGGCTTTGCATATTTTTTTACCAAGGCTTTCATTTTTTTCATGGTTATACCTCTGAAAAATATTCTTTTTATTAAGAATCGATAAAAATTAAATTTTCGATTGAAAATTAGAAATAAGAGAAGTAAACAACAATAATTTAATTATTGTGTTATTTATTGAATGCAGATAAAATAAATTAAATCAATGAATAGAGCGCAAAATCCATTCTACCGAGCAAATGCGATTTAGTTTTAAATTCTTTTAAGCGATCATCGACCCACTTTTCATCAATACCATTCGCGTTTGCTGTTTGCTTCAGCCAATCGAGCTCATCAGATGAAACAGATTCATCGATAAGAGAAAGTCTTAGTCCGTCTTCAATAAAAGATTTGGCTATATTCTGTTCAGAAAATACAATCGGATCATCTTTAATATATCTATTCTCCAGCAGGCTGTTTATTGTTTCCTCGAAGAAATCCTGCGAAAATCCAAGTCTTTCTGATAATTTGCGAATCATATTTTTTTCTAAATCGGTAAGCTGTTCATCTTTGCGCGCTGTAATAAGTAGCCCCTTTAAGTAATTGCTCCGGTCGAGTTGAGGTATTTGCATTTTACTCCTACATTAATTTAATGCAAGCTAACATATAAAAATACTTCAGTTGAAGATATTCGCTTTTTAAGAACAAACATAGTACCTGAACACTAGGAAACTATTTGATTTATTTAATATTCGTATTTAATGATGATAAACGGTGATTACAAGTGAAATATGAAGAACTATTTTTTTGACCTGATGATCTGGCTTTTCTTATTTCTATAAAATTAGTCTTTTTTACCTGGCAGCGGATAACTTTTACATATTGCTTTGTAAGTTTGATTATGGACCATTCGCTATTTTTGATAAACAAGTGTAAAATTGCATTTTAATAGGAAATTAGTTGATGAGTTAATTATGAAAGATTTTTTCTTTTACATTTTAATTTCAATGGCCTGTAGTAATTCATTCGCACAAAAAGATTTTGACTGGGAAACTTCTTTTGAAAAGTCGGGATTTATCTCAACACCGGATTATGAGCAGACAATGGCCTATTTTCAAAGACTCGCTGACAGTTCTGAATTTGCTGATTTTTTTACATTTGGGATTTCTCCCCAAAAGAGGGAATTGAAATATCTGCTTGTTTCTAAAGAAAATGAAAAAGGGATCCAAACTGAAATGAAAGTGAAAAAATTATCCGGACCTGTTGTTCTTGTTATTAACGGGATTCATTCTGGTGAGATTGAAGGTAAGGATGCTTCGATGTTGCTTCTTAGAGAACTTTTAGTAACAAAAGAAAAAGAATATCTGCTTGAAGGTATTAATATAATTGTCGTTCCAATATTTAATGTTGACGGACACGAAAGAAAAAGCAAATACAACAGGATTAATCAAAACGGACCGGAAGAGATGGGTTGGAGAACAACCGCGCAAAATCTAAATCTGAATCGTGACTGGATGAAAGCGGATGCACCTGAAATGCGGGCTATGCTAAAATTGGTTAATGAATGGAATCCTGATTTTATAATTGATACCCATACTACAGACGGTGCCGATTATCAGTATACAGTAACTTATTCACTCGAATGGTCTAAGAATATCTATCATCAGACGGGTCAATGGCTTAAGGAGAATTTTGTTCCCTACTTGGAAAGGGGAGTGGAGGATAAAGGATATCTTGTTGCCCCCTATATCTATTTAAAAGAATGGAACAGGGGATTGGATGGCGGGTTAGTCTATTGGCCTGCAACACCAAGATTTTCAACCGGATATTTTGCATTGCAAAACAGGCCATCACTCTTAATCGAAACACATATGATTAAGCCTTACAGGGATAGAGTATATTCAACAAAAGCTATGTTTGAAACCACATTGGATTTCATTTATAGTAATGCTAGATCACTGATAAATCTAAATAAAGAAGCAGATGAACAATCAATTAAAATTTTTAATACTGAGGATATAATAAATCTTCCTTTAGCTTATGACAGGTCTGAAAAATTTGAGTTAATAAACTTTAAAGGATACGAGTACTACTGGGAGCCATCTGATATTTCCGGAACCCAAAAACTTGTTTATACTGACAGGGAAAAAGATTTCTCTGTAAAGTATTTCGATGATATTGTTGTGACTGACTCGGTAAAAATCCCAAGGGGATATTTAATTCCCATTGAATGGAATGAACTTCTTTTTAAAATGATAACTTTTCATGGAATCGAGTCTGAATTCAAAGCAGCGGGAGAAAAACTTAATGTTGAAAGATATCATTTCACTAATGTCAAGTTTGATTCTATTCCTTATGAGGGAAGACAACCCGTAGACCTTGAGTACGAGATTATAACGGAGAATTTAACTCTTGATCATGATATGATTTATGTCCCTGTGAACCAGAGATCAATGAGGGTAATTGTAAATCTGCTGGAACCGAAATCTGCTGATTCGTTTATCCGCTGGGGATTTATGAATCAGATTTTTGAAAGGAAAGAATACTACGAAGATTATGTAATGGAAAAAGTAGCAGAAGATATGCTGGCTGATTCTCCTGATCTTAAAAAAGAATTTGAAATGAAATTAGAAAATTATGAAGCTATTAAAAATGATCCGCGTGCCAGATTAGATTTCTTTTATGAAAGCTCGCCTTATTTTGATCAACAAAGAAATGTCTATCCGATATTAAGAGTTGTAGAATAAAAAGGGGAATCATTTGATCATTTCCAATTTTTCCCCGTTACTATCAATTTAAAATAATTGTAAATTTCGTATAGCAATTATCAAGAGTATTAAGAAAATCAGCCTGAGGCTGATCCCGCTTTGCATTGCGGGAAATTTTTCACTTTAGCAGGGAGATCTAAAATGGATTACCGAATTGAAAAAGATACAATGGGAGAAATTAAAGTTCCCTCGGATAAATATTACGGGGCACAGACAGCCAGATCTTTAATGAATTTTAAGATTGGGGGGGACAGATTTCCACGTGAATTAATCCGTGCGCTTGGTATTTTGAAAAAAGCTGCAGCACTTACAAACAAAGAACTGGGAACTTTACCGCCAGAAAAAGCTGATTTGATTATTAAGGCAGGGGATGAAGTGATCGAAGGGAAACTCGATGAACATTTTCCGCTTGTTGTTTGGCAAACCGGAAGCGGTACACAAACCAATATGAATTCAAACGAAGTTATATCTAACCGTGCAATTGAAATTGCCGGCGGCGAATTAGGAAGCAAAAAACCAATCCACCCAAATGATGATGTCAATAAAGCGCAATCATCAAACGATACTTTTCCAACAGCAATGCACATTGCAGCGGTTGAAGAAATACATCGCAGATTAATACCAATGATTTCAAAACTCCGCGATGCGCTACAGAAAAAAGCTGATGAGTATAAAGATGTGATTAAAATCGGGAGAACGCATTTAATGGATGCAGTTCCATTGACACTTGGACAGGAATTTGGTGGATACGCCCAAATGTTAACAAACGGTTTGGAAAGAATCGATGCAGCTCTTCCAAGATTATACGAGCTTGCTCTTGGTGGAACAGCTGTCGGTACCGGACTGAACACTCATCCGCAATTTGCCGTTAAATCCGCAGAGCATATCGCGAAAATTACAGGTCTTAAGTTTGTTACTGCAAGAAATAAATTCGAAGCACTTGCGGGACACGATGCAATGGTGGAATTCAGCGGAGTACTGAAAACTCTCGCTGCTTCTCTAATGAAAATTGCAAATGATATAAGATTTCTAGGTTCCGGACCTCGTTGCGGATTGGGTGAATTGAATCTTCCTGCAAACGAACCGGGTTCTTCAATTATGCCGGGAAAAGTAAATCCAACGCAATCCGAAGCAATGACAATGGTTTGCGCACAGGTTTTTGGCAATGATGTTGCAGTTAATGTTGGAGGCGCAACAGGACATTTCGAATTAAATGTTTTTAAACCTGTTATAATTTTTAATGTTCTTAATTCAATTAGATTAATTTCGGATGCCTGCGAAAGCTTTACGGATAATTGTGTCGTTGGAATTGAGGCTAATATTGAAAATATTAAAAAGCATCTAGAAAATTCACTCATGCTGGTTACCGCATTGAATCCGCACATCGGTTATGACAATGCAGCTAAGGTTGCTAAGAAAGCACATGCTGAAAACAAAACTTTGAAAGAAGCTGTTGTAGAACTTGGTTTACTTACGGCAGAAAAATTTGATGAAGTTGTTAGACCTGAAAAGATGACTGGTCCGAAAGCCTAATATTTAATATATAGTATCGGCAGAGATTTTCTGCCGATATTTAGTATTGTAAAATAATTCTCATGGAATTATTTCAATTACAGCGCTTGCAATGGTTTTATCACGTTCATCAAGCAAGAAAACACGATAAAATCCAGCATCATCAAATGACATATCGCTCTCATCATTTTTAGAGAAATAAACGTATTTCATATCCGGATCTATTGAGTAATCAAAATTCTTGTAGAATTCAAATTTACCGTTTCTGAAGTTATATTTATCGAATTGGATAGAAACATCAGTCAGGTTTAATTCATGATCACATTTAACCATAACCGTACTTCTCACAGAAATAAAGAATTGGTTCATTTTGTGCAAACACAGAAAAAAGTGAACCTGAAATAATGATTGTAATTAATGAAGCAGAGAGAAGAAAAAAGTTTTTCATTTAAATCCTTATATTTTGTTTAGAGTAACATAGACTTCTTTAGTAGTACATAACAAGTTCGATCTAACTAAATGTAGGGTAAAAATAATGGTATTATTGCTAGTGGAAATCATTATTTTTTGTACAAAGATTATTAGAAATTTTAATGGAAACCTGGAACGGAACAGTATCACTTCTTATTGCATGTATTGAGTTACTTCTAGTTTTTAACCTTATTGTTTTTTCTGAAAAGAATACGCTCAATAAAATTGCAATCGTAATGATTGCTTTGCTGGCTGCTTACCAGATATTGGAATTTCTTATGTGTGGAATCAAATTACAGAGCTCATTCTTTCCATATTTTGCTTTTGTGATAATTTCTTTTCTACCTCCATTAAATCTGTTACTAACACTTAAACTTAAACCTGAACTTGAACTTAAACTTTTAAAGAAGATCATCTTCCTTCCGGCTATATTTTTCATCTTTTATTATAGTATTACAATTCCACAATTTGCAGTAACAAGCTGCACTGTGCTTTACGCGACGTACAATTATCCGTTTGGTGACGTATACGGCTTCTTTTACTATCTGCCAATTCTGATTTCAATCATCCTGCTTACAATCTTTGTAAAAAAAGAGAATGACAAAAAGAAAAGATTTGTTGGAAAGGTTTTACTATTTGGTGCCGTATTTATCAGCATTCCGCCGGTGCTTGGTTTTAGTTTGATGTTTGTTGGTTCATATTCACTTATTTCAGCAATCGAAAGTGTTATGTGCAAGTTTGCATTTGTGTATGCTTTGTGTCTAAGTTTTGTTTGTCTTTACAACTCTCCATTTAAAGATGAACGAAACTATTTTAAATATCTATTTAGTAATAAATAATGGCCTGGTAGTAGAATTCAGAGCTATCGGTTATGAGCAGGAAGGCGGTCAGAGCTATCGGTTATGAGCAGGAAGGCGGAGATGACCGGAAAATTGAATTTCTTAAAAGCCGTGCAAAGGAAGATTTCGAAAAAGCCTATAAATTTGATGCACCCACTGATAAAAAAGGAAAATTTATGACATACAACAGGTTTCATAAATTTGAAAAACGCGGAATGCACTTTCAATTATTTGAAGAAATATTTTCGAATTTTGATGTGGCAGAAAATCCTTTAATTTGTGTAACACCTGTTGTTGACGGAGAAATTTACAGCGGCTAAAAATTAGTAGAACAGATTACTAATCTGTTCCACAGAAAGAAAAAATGAAAACTTATGGGAAGTAAATTGCAAGTATCCGAATCAACAAAAAAAGCAAAAACACCGTTTCAGATAAAACAGGAAAAGCTGGATAAAATTTATTCTAATAAAAAACTTGGCTCATTCGTTCAGGATGAAAAAACATATTTCAGGTTATTTGCTCCAAGTGCCGAGAAAGTATCACTGCTGACTTTTGATCAACCGGAACAAATTCAAGGCAAAGAATTTCAAATGACGATGAAAACGGTGTTTGGGAAATAATCCTCGATGGTGAGCTCTACGGATTATTTTACGGATACAAAGTTTGTTATCCCGGAACACCGTGCATTGAAGATATTGTTTGTATAGATCCATACGCAAAAGCCGTTACCACTTTTAACACTTATTACAATCCCCGCAGAGCCATTGTTATTAAAGAAGATAACTACAATTGGGAAGGTGATGAATGGCTTAAAACCGATTGGCGCGATTTAATTATTTATGAAATGCACATACGTGATATGACCGCACATCAGACTTCCGGTGTGAATGAAAGAGGGACTTATAGAGGATTGATTGAAAAGGGAAAAACGGGAGGAATCGATTACATAAAAAATCTTGGTGTAAATGCAGTTGAGCTATTACCATCGCAGGAATTTGCGAATATCGAAATTCCGTTTAAAGATTCTTTGAATGGGAAATTTAATCACTGGAATCCTTATGAAAGAAATCATTGGGGATATATGACCGCGGCATTCTTTGCTCCTGAAAGTTATTACAGCGAAAATGTGCGAGAGCTCGAATGGAATGAATGGAGCGGAAAGTCGACAGGTCCGGCTTCAGACGGAATTGTAAAAGCTGTTACCGATTTTAAAGATATGATTAAAGCCTTTCACAAAGAAGGCATTGCAGTAATAATGGATGTAGTTTACAATCATATTTCAGAATATGAAATTGGAAACTTAAAAGAGATTGATAAAGAATATTATTTCAGGCTGGAAAAAGATGGAAGTTTTATTGCACAAAGCGGCTGCGGAAACGATTTCAAAACCGAAAGACCGATGGCAAGAAGAATGATCCTTGAAAGCGTATTGTACTGGATGAAAGAATATCATGTAGACGGCTTCCGTTTTGATCTTGGAAAACTTATTGATTGGGAAACTCTGGAATTAATAATTTATGAGGCAAAAAAATTAAATCCTAATGTAATTTTTGTTTGTGAACCCTGGGGCGGTGGTTACGATCCTGCAGGATTTTCTGTTCGCGGATGGGGGGCATGGAATGATCAGATAAGAAACGGAATAAAAGGTGAAAATCCTTTTAACGGACACGGTTGGATATTTGGCAAATGGTACGGAAATAATAATCCGAGAAGAATTAAGAGTTACGTTAACGGAACATTGACTAAAGATACTCTGGGATTATTTCAGAAACCGGAACACTCTGTGAATTATCTGGAATCTCACGATGGCTACACATTGGGAGATTTTATAAGACTCGGTTTAGGTGATATTAAAAAAGATCAGGTAATTAAAGATGTTGATAAGTTTGTAAAGTTAACTCCCGAGCAAATCAGACTTAATAAGCTTGCTGCATTGTTCCTTTTTACCTCAAGAGGAATAACCATGATTCACTCCGGTCAGGAGTTCGCAAGAAGCAAAGTCATTCCTTTTGATATCCCTATCGATGATCCTCATAGAGGAATGATCGACCATAACAGCTATGAGAAGGATAATGCGACAAACTACATTAATTATAAGCACGCAGATATTAATAAAGAACTTCTGGGTTATTACAAGGGATTGATTGAATTAAGAAAAACGTACGGAATTTTTAGAAATGCAGGGTATAGTAATGTTACCTTTAAAGATTTTAAGGATAAACCTTTTGCCTTACATTATTCTATTTATGATGCCGATGAATTTAATGTGATTTGTAATGCAAACCCAAAATCATCATTGACTATAGTTTTAACACCTGGTGAGTGGGAAATTTTAGTTGATGAAAACAGTGCGGGTGTAATTCCAATCAAAACTGTTTCGGACACCGTGGTAATCCCTCCATCATCAGGGATGGTATTAAAGAAAAAATAAATGGAAAGAATCCTAATTAAAATAACTTTTTTGATTTTAATTGCTGTTCCGGGATTATTTTCACAGCAATACACTGAAGGATCACCAGAATGGCTTGTTGATATGTTCTTTAGCAGCAGCCTCTTCCTGGAAAAATCAGATTATTACACAGGTGAAATGACAAAGGATATAGAGCAGCCGACAATAGGAGAAGAGCTTAACGATAACAATGCACAGATTCTTTTCTACAAAATTCAGGATACAGATCAAGAAAAAAC
>WOR8_10000582_pt1 | contig 38110 bp, 34 predicted proteins | sample DeeMarSeWOR38_10_FD_19890 | JGI IMG/M metagenome (IMG submission 19890) | reverse complement strand
TATCCTTTTTTAATTTCTTTGGCATCCATTGTCAAATGCTCTTCCTGAGCCAGATCTTCGGATAATTTGACGATATACCCCAAAAGCTCCTCGTTTGAGCATTCTTTCCAGTTTTTTCGTTCCTTCATCTTCCAATTTTGTTTGGGTTAACTATTTAAATTTAATAAAAAGCAAAAATTCGTTAATATTTCGGTATTAGACGTTTTTTAATTTCTCCATAAAAATCGTTTAAAAATACTTTAAATTCAAATTTAATTATAAAATTAATCGAGCAATTCCATATCTTAAGATTTTTAATCAAATATCATGCATTAATATCAGTCTATAATAGGATGTACGAATGTATATTCACCATGCATGAACAAAAAAATACTTGACGAAAAGATGGATAAACTCCATTCCCAGATACTAAAGGAATGGGACCTGTGCGGCAGCCCCTTTAAAGATATTACTAAAGTAATCGTCAGGGACTTCGGTGTGGAGAACAATACAAAGGATGAAATGAATATAGTATTGAAAAAATTTACTGAAGACATTATCAACAAAATATACAACGGCATTGAGAACAGTCTTGGAAATTTTGGTCTCTGTAACTTAAGAATAATCTTTAAAGAGTGGATTCAGGATAGTATCGGAGAGGAGCTACAAAAGCGGGTAAAACAGGTAAGCGATGGGCGGGCTGATGATAAACCTGCCCAATCAAACTTAATAAATGTCGCTGAAGGAGGGTTATCCTATATCCATTAACTCCTCCTCAGCAAAATTTTTAAATTCTAAGACTTATCAGTCTCCCGTCCTTCCAGTTAATGGAAGGTTAGGAGGCAACAACCAAAAATGGAAAATATTAAATCAATTAGGCCAAACCATCAACCGACCCAAACCCCAAGTGGATGGGGAGGAGATGGGTGAACTTGGCCATGTAAAAACAAGTTTTAATGTTGAAAACCAAGAAATCCACTTCATTGACCATAGCAAATTGATCATACCGCTTTTGGTCAACAGATCTCTCTGCCAGACGCATGAAGAGCTATATCAGGAAATCAAGAAATGGTGGCTTAAATCACCTGATAAAATCAGCGATGACAAATCAAGAAAAGGCCATGAAAGGACAACAATTGAACGGTATATCACACATGCAAAAGCAATGGAGAAGCATCCCGTTTATCCGGTAGACTGGTTCAAGTTTGACCCGCACCAGATAATTAACCAGATGCTTTACAGGCAGCATTTTGAATATCCGGTCAAAGCAGAAGAAAAGGGCGACCCGACATACGGTTTCACCCAGCTCAACAATTTCTGGAAAGCGATAAGGACATTCGCTAATGCATTCGGTATTGATGTTTCTTGGTGGCCCTGGCGACCTCCGTCACCACCTGAACATAAAAGAAAAACAGTGCCAAGACCGCACATCGTCAACCAGTTATTACACTATCGATATTCCAAAGACAGGAAAACCACTGTACTAATCAGGACACTGTTGACACTGGGTTTCCACATTGGTGTCAGACCTGAGGAGCTGATAGCTTTGAAAATAGACTGGGTTGATTTTGACGGGTGTGAAATCAGCATCCGTGAACAGAAAAAGAGATTCAGGGAAAGGCCCGTGTGGGTTGACCCACAGGTAATGCACAGCCGTCAGCAGAACAGCCTTTACAACTGGCTGAATGTCTGGAGACCGAGAATAGCAAATGGACACTCAGGCGATTACCTGTTCATTCAAACCAATGGAAAACCGTTTGCATCAGAGGACTATCTACGCCGATATCTCAGCAAATATGTAAAACCTGTATACCAGCCATTCTGTCCAAAAATGATGAGAGACTGGTCAGCCGTTGCGAGGCTTATCCGGACCAAGCTTGAGACCAAGAAGTGGGACACAAGACAGGTGACCAAAGCCTTAGGTCACAAATATGAAAAAACAACAGAAGTGTATATCGAGCAGGCAGAGCAAAAATTCCGTAATGACGCTTATGACTGGCTTCGGGCTGTGCTGAAATTTCATCCAACCAGCAAACGTATGCAAAAATTGATGAAACAGCCATACAGGCCGGGCCAAGAAATTTCAAAAAAACCAACAAACGACAAAAACAGGGCTCCTGAGGTAAAGTTCCCTTCTGTTGTGAAATACGGCCCTGGCGGGATTCGAACCCGCGATCTATAGCTTAGGAGGCTATCGCCCTATCCAGTCTAGGCTACAGGCCCTTTCATCCCAAATATTAAAAACTTGATTAAGAGTCTTTCCATTAAGTAAATATTACTGTTTAAAAATTAAAAATTTCTAAGATTTTTTACTGGTTAATTTTGTCTCTTTATTTACTTTTTTAATATTTATATTAAATTTCTTTCCACAATATGGACATAAATTAGCATCCTTTGGAACAACTCTTTGGCATTCTGAGCAAGTTTTTTCCATTTCGGTAAATTTGTCCCACAATAAGCCAAGCATTATTCCAAAAAATATATAAAAAACTTGAGAACTCATTGCGTTTCTAATAAAATTATCACTAAAATAAGAGTATCCATATCTCAATATAAAAGGAATTAAAAATGAAAAAAATATCCAAGCGAAAATTGATATTATTATTGCTTTAACCATACTTGAAGTCCCAGGTAATTTTTTGTAAGTTTTTGAAAATATAATACCAATGATAGCCCCAAAAATCGAACCTAATATACCACCAATAATTACCATAAAAATTATAGAATAGGATATATCATAGCCCGAAGTCAAACGTTCTATTATATATTGAATAGAATAAATTGATATTCCAAAAATAATACCAGATATAACACCAGCTTTTAGTCCTTTTTCGAAATTAGACATTATTATTCAAACCATTTTACAAATTAAAAATATTTATTTAAAACATCGTTTTTTAAAAATTATAAATTAATAAGGAGAATTGTAATAAGCCAAATATTAAACTATATAACAAGTAAATAAAATAATTAAAGATTTTAATTTTAAAAAAATTAATAATAAAATATTACTGAGGTTCTCTATATTCCATACTAAAAGAGGCAGATGAAGAAGAATCAGAAATTTTTGTTTCTTTTTCACGAAGTTGACTTAATCTAATTGTTTCAAAATCAATTTCTTTTTGTTGAAGTAATTTTGTTAAACCTGGTATATGACCATCACCAACAATAGCTACAATTTTTTTATATTGTTCATTTGCCTGAGTTAATTGCTGAGCCATAAAATGGTTTCTTTCATCAACTAAAACCTCTTTAATTGTTGGAAATCTCTCACCAATTCTTTCTATATATGAATCAAAGTCATGTTCAATTTTTTTAAGTTCCTTTTCAACACGTTTTTTACTTACAAAAAAACCTCCAAGTCCAGAAAGAATTAATTTTAGTTTCTCTCTAAAAGACATTTTTCTAAGCATTTTCTTAAAAAGTTTTTGAGCATTCATATCAATAAAAGCAACAGGTAATTCATTGTTTTTTGCAAAACCAATTGCTGTAAGCATTTCTTGACCAGCAACAACACCATATTCACTTGCCATTCCATCTTGAAATTTTGAAAGAAGCTTATATATGAAAGGAACTCTTTTTTCATAATTTTTATAAGCCTCTGGATCAGCTCTTTTTGCTAGTAGTGCATTATATCTTTGCTTATCAAGTTCTACACATATTATTTCGGGTTGTTTTTCATCAAAAATTTCAAGAAGTTGCTGCGAAAGATTAAAAACATGTCCCGTTCCTATCAATATTATCATTGTTATCCCTATACCTAACAGATATAAAAGAGTATCCTGAACCTATAGATACATTATGTACCTTCTTTCCAATCATCCATATATGTACGTTGTGTCTTTGTCAACGTATCAATATCTATGTTCATACTCTTTAGCTTATGTTTAGCTATTTCTCTATCAATTTCTTCTGGCACTGAATATACTTTCTTTTCAAGATTTTTAATATTTTCCTTTTTAGTGAGCCATTCAGCTGTAAGAGCCTGATTTGCAAAACTCATATCCATAACCTCACTAGGATGGCCTTCTGCTGCAGAAAGATTTACTAGACGACCCTCTGCAAGTAAATAAATAGTTCGACCATCTTTTAAATTGTATTCCCTAACATTTGATCGAATCTCTTTATAATCTTTTGATAATTTTTTCAAATATGGTACATTAATCTCATTATCAAAATGACCGCTATTTGATATAATTGCACCATCTTTCAATAAATCAATCGTGTTACCATCAATCACATGTTTATTACCTGTAACAGTAATAAATATATCGCCAATTTTTGCAGCTTTTTTAATAGGCATAACTTGAAATCCATCCATTACTGCCTCAAGAGCACGAACGGGATCTACCTCTGTAACAATTACATTTGCTCCCATTCCTTTCGCACGCATTGAAACACCCTTTCCACACCATCCATAACCCCCAACGACAACTGTTTTTCCAGCAATAAGTACAGATGTTGCACGAAGGATACCATCAATTGTTGATTGACCTGTCCCATATCTATTATCAAAGAAATGTTTTGTCATTGCATCATTAACCGCAATAATAGGATACCTCAATTCTCCTTTATCAGCCATTATTCGCTGGCGATTAACTCCAGTAGTTGTTTCCTCAGTTCCAGCAATAATAGATTTTAATTCATTTTTTCTTTTTGTATGAAGTTGGGTAACAAGGTCGCTACCATCATCCATCGTAATATTTGGTTTAAAATCAAGAACCTTATCAACACACCAATAATAATCCTCATTTGATACACCACGCCATGCATAAACAAAAATTCCATCCTTTGCAAGAGCAGCAGCCACGGCATCATTTGTACTAAGTGGGTTTGATGCACATAATGCCACTTTTGCACCGCCTGCTTTTAATGTTTTTGCAAGAACAGCGGTTTCCTTTGTAACATGCAGACAGCAACCAATAGTTAAACCTTTTAAAGGCTTCTTTTTTAAGAAATCCTTCCTAATTCTCATCAAGACAGGCATATGATCCTCTGCCCAATGAATTAGATTATTACCCTCTTTAGCAAGTTTTATATCCTTAACAGCATAATTATTTGTTTTTTCAACCATAAAATAATCACCTGATCATTTTAATATAAGTTTAGCATCAACGACACAGTAGTCATCCGCATATACAAAAACAGGATTTAAATCCATCTGGTCGATATTTTCCTTCAATTCCTTACCAATTTTAGATACTTTCATAATTAAATCAATTACTAAATTCTTATTTGCTTTAATGTTTCTAAAACCCTCTAAAAGTTTTTTTCCCTTAATTTCTTCAACCATTTTTTCAGCATCATATTTTTCAATTGGAATTACCCGAAATGTTACATCCTGATAAAGCTCTGTAAAAATACCTCCAATTCCAAACATAATAGAAAGACCAAATGTTGGGTCTTGAACCAGGCCTATTATAATTTCAACTCCTTTTTCTTCCATTTGATCTACAATAAAATTATCTTTTGGAAATTTCTTTCTAAATTTAATAAAATAAATCTTAAGTTCTTTTAAATTATTAATACCTAACTTTACACCACCAACATCTGTTTTATGTAAAATCTTGTTTGAACATACCTTTAATGCTACTGGAAATTTTAAATCTATTTTATCTAAATCTTCAAATTTTTTCACAATTTTATAATTTGTAGTTCTAATTTTGTAGGATTTCAATAAATCCTTAACCTCATTTTCAGCAAGTGGTCCTTTTCTTTTTAAAAGTTCTTTATTCATAATCAAACCTTTTTTCGCTCATCAAAAACTCGTTTTGCTTTAAGACCTTCTTGAGGAATACTATTTGGAGGAACGACAATTACTTTTGGGGTAAAGACAATGATTGATTTTATCTCATTTCTTAATTCTTTTTCTAATTCCATAGATTCAACTTGACTCAGTGGTATTTTACTTTCAACTTCTATAGTTAGATTATCAACATTTTCCTCTGTTTTAAGAATCATTCTCCAATTACCCCCAAGACCTTTATTCTTCATTAAAACAGATTCAATCTGTCCTGGATAGATATTTGTTCCTCTAATTATTAACATATCATCGCTTCGACCTTTTATTGATGTGTGTTTAATATGAGTTCTTCCACATTCGCATACTTTTTCATCATATAACTTACATATATCTCTTGTTCTATACCTAATTAGAGGCATTCCGTTTTTTGTTAATGTAGTAATTACTAGTTCACCTTCCTCTTCTATATCTACAGGTTCTAATGTTTTTGGATCCAAGCATTCAACAAAAAAATGGTCCTCCCATAAATGAAGACCATTATGCTGATCGCAATCTGTCGATACACCGGGTCCACACATTTCAGTTAAACCATATACATCATGAACATCTAATTCCCAAATGTCCATTAGCTTTTTTTTAAGACCTGATGAAAAAGTTTCAGCGCCAAAAAGACCATTTCTAACCTTAAGTTTCTTCAAATCAATTCCCATATCTAATGCAACTTGAGAAAGTCTCATTGCATAAGATGCTACACCAGAAATAAAAGTAGTACCATAATACTGCATAAGTTTTATCTGTCTTTCAGATTGCCCCATACCCGATGGTAAAACTAAGGCACCAATCTTATGAGCACCATAATGAAAACCAAATGCCCCAGTAAATGTGCCATAAGGAATTGGATTTTGAAAAATGTCTTTCTTTGTAAGACCGGACATGGATAGACACCTTGCCATAACTTCAGACCAAACATCTAAATCATTAGGAGTATAACAAACTGTAACAGGTGTTCCTGTTGTTCCTGATGAAGCATGCAACTCGATACAGTTTTCAAGAGAAGTAGCCATAAAACCAAAAGGAGCATTATGTCGTAAATCATCCTTTGTTGTAAAGGGTAATTTTTGAATATCTGTAAGTTTTTTGATATCCTCTGGTTTTATTTTCAATTCTTTAAATTTTTCTCTATAAAAAGGGACTTTTTCATAAGTTAGTTTAACTGTTTCCTTAAGTTTCTTAATTTGAATTTCTTTTATCTTAGCTCTTTGTAATTTTTCTATTTTAGGATTGAAGAAGTAGTCCATATAAGTTCCCAGAGCGGGAAAATAGAATCACTCTTATAAAGTTTAGTAATATAACACATGATAATTAAGGGACAAAAGTTTTAAATAAACAATTCTCATCCTATGGTCCTACCAATTTCTAACTATCGGTGGATAAAATATGGTAAAAAGTATATACGATTACATTGGAGATCAATGGAAAAAACCTGATCATAGCTATAACTCTCCTTACAAGCAGAGGCTTATCCAATGGAGAAAAGATGAGAATTATACAAGAATTGACAAACCTTTAAGAATTGACAGAGCAAGAGCCCTTGGCTACAAAGCTAAGCCAGGATATGTTGTCGTTCGTGCAAAAATAAGAAGAGGTGGACTTAGAAAACATAAAATTAAGGGCGGTAGAAGACCTGCAACAAAGGGTATTTCTAAAATTACAATGGGAAAAAGTATACAAAGAATAGCTGAAGAACGAACTGCAAAACATTATCCAAATATGGAGGTTTTAAATTCATATTGGGTAGGAGAAGATGGAAAACATCAATATTACGAAGTAATTCTTGTTGATCCAGTACACCCTTCAATAATGAGAGATAATAATATTAATTGGATAACTAACGTATCAAATAAAAGAAGAGTTCAAAGAGGAAAAACTAGTGCAGGTCAGAAAGGTAGGGGCTTAAGACATAAAGGTAAGGGCACGGAAAAAATTCGACCTAGTATTCGAGCAAATTTAAACCGAGGAAAGTAAAAAATCCAACTTTAAATTAATTGTCTTAAAAGAAAAAATCTTTCAAATATTTTTTCAAAAACAATAAATTTTAAAGGATTGTTAATTATACGTGATCTCGATAAACTTACTTTAATGTTCTTTTGATGAGTTTCACTTTCAAAGTCATTTATATCTTTTGCTGTAATATTTATTTTATAAAGACCCTTTTTGGTATATTTATGAGAAAATGTAACCACTTCTTCAGAACTATATGGTCCAACCCATTCCTCGAAATCGCCGTCACCCCACTCAACTAAAAAGAAAACGGTCTCACCATCTGGTTCAATTGTACTAATTTCAAAGTTATAAGTAACTTTTGGTATTAGCCAGTATGGCCCACTTATACTTGGTTTGTCAGGTGGAAAGTTATAGACCATTTGTATAATTGAACCCTCCGACCATTCACTTTGGGTAAAATGTTCATCCCTTGCCTTTACCTTAATTGTAAAATTACCACCACTATTCCATATATGAGATGCAGAACATGTATCCCCAGATGAATATGGACCCATCCATTCACTTAAATTACCATCGCCCCAGTCCCACATAAAATAAATTTGATCGTTATCTGGATCGTTTGTACTGGTTGAAAAGCTATATTCATAACCTACAGTTCCTTGTACCGGACCATCAGGTTTACTTGGAATATCAGGTGATCCACTTGGGTCATTTCTCCAAATCTTAATTGATGGATCTCCTAATATGTTATAGGCTTCAAAATAATATTGACTATATCCCCCTCCGCTATAGTTTTCATAAACATAGTATAAAGCCATATCCGTCATACCACCTATCCAATCAAGACCGTCATCCCACCATGCCTGAAACATGCCTCTTTCTAAGATATCATCTTCATCCCAAAGAGTACTTTCAGATGCACCCCAAAATGCAATACCTCCTTTATCTTCCTCACGTAACCAAGTTTCTCCAAAACATTCTGAGACCTGAAAACTACCTGTTAAACAGGCATGACTAATTACAAATGGATACATTCCTTCATTTGATAAATCTTTAACATTATTCTGATTAAAATATGGACCATCATCCCAATTATATATTGATCCATGACCTGAGAAAATAGCAAGACTTCTACCAGCATTTAATGCATTTGTGATATCTTGGGTATTTGCACCATATGTTACTTCATATATCTTATCACAGTTGTATCCATTTGGTTCAAGATATGTTGAAATAACATGGTTATGAGTTCCTTCAGAAATCCAGTAATTATCATTACCTGCCATAAAAGCTGCTTTTTTTATCCAATCTGTGTCTGAGAAATTTCCTGTCTCATAATAAATAGTTTTATCCACCATAGCTGTAACATGTGAAGCTTGCGATGCAGGAAATCGGCCAATAAAAATATCTGGGAAGTAATCACCTGAATTTATTGTAACGTAGTAAAGGTCAACTGCATCAGGACCTTCTGAACCTAAATAAGTAGGAATTTGAGGTGTATCACCAATAAGAAGCACATATGCGGGAGGAGTATTCCAGGTATTATATGCATTAACAATATAATCATGAATATTTTCTTTTGTTGTACCACCAGGTATTTCAGATGTCTTTACAAGAGTGGTATTATATCCCATTGATGTTTTCCAATCTGCTAAAGGTTCAATTTCATCATAAAAACTATCATACACAATTATTAAGTAGCCCTCTGGTTCTTTTGAAATAATACCTTTTTCATAAAAACCATAATTTTCAAAAGTCAAATCAAATAGATTTTCAAAACTTGGAGTTGAGTATCTTTTAATCATTTCATAGGTTTTAGTTAAATCACTATTTGGAAGATTTATCTGAATTTCACAAGAGTTCATTAATATGAGTTCACCAGTTATTGGATTGTACTGTATTGGGTTTATTTCAATTAATGCAAATCTTCTAGCTCTTATTTCTCCTATATCCACAATATCTGCTATTGTTTCTGGTAAAAATTCGTTTTTAGAATAGTAATTATCATCAATTATGAACTCAGAATTTGATAGTGGCTTTTTTTCAATTGAGACTTGAGCTGGAATTATCTTATTATAAAGGTTCAATTCATCAAGATAAACTTTATTCCAAGATTCTGAAATAACTGAGAGTTCTGGTTCTGAATCATTTGGAATTTCTATCATTTTTCTAATTATTGGTAATCTTGGTTTCCCAATATTACTAGAAAAACCATGATCCGGTAAATTTATTGAGGTAAAAAATCCATTATCTGTTGAAACAGTTTCAAATTCAAATTCATCGATATTAATTATAATTTGAATTGTTATCTCATCAATATTTTTTACACTTATTGGTTTTAAACTATCTTTTTCATTTAAAATATTTGATTTTACTGATATATCTGAATATGCAAAAGCATTAGGGACAATTACTAATATAATTAACACTATAGCTATAAGTAAACTTAAGATTTTATTATTCATTTTTTCAACTCAATAATTATTGTTTATATGATTAATCTTTCAAATAAAGGGAAAAAATGAATGAATCTTTCTATTAAATTTAGAAACATTGAGTTCACAGAAACTCTTGCTCGAGGAACTATAAATAAATGTGGATTTGACCATTCGCTTTCAAAACCATTTATACAATCAACCGCTTTTGCTTTTATGTTATAATATTCCTGTTCAGAATAAGTGTGACATAGTTCAATAGATGAATTTGGTGCCATACATTCTGTTTCATAGATATTACCATCGTCCCAGTCAATAAAGTATTTTATCTGATCTCCTTCATTATCAAATGATTCAAATGTAAAACAATATTCAGTACCAGGTGCTCCTCTATTTGGACCATCTATTTCTGGTGTTGTCGGTGGTACATTTTCTATTACATTTGCCATTGAAATATCAGGATTGCCCCAAAGAGCTCCCCATTCAAATGTCTCAAAATGCTCATAATACCATAAACCGTTTACATACATTTCTCGAAGAGCATATTGGTGAGCTTGACCCTGTGTATAATCTCCTGAGGTACATGATACAGTAAAAAGATAATCAAGTGATTGGCTTGAACCATCAGAAGGTTCATCCCAACCAGGCATTCCAAATGCTACCTTTGTTGATCCAAGAAAACCAACTCCTCCCTGTTCCATCATTGCTTGACCAATGTTAAAATGATCAGTATCAGAGTTACTACAAGCATCAGCAAAAATTATTGCCGGATATTCATCATTTAGAAATTGACAGGTATCCGTACCAACAAAATGACCATGTGTAAAATAAAGCCAGCATGCATCAGGAGAACCATGACCTGCCCAATTAACAAAACCATAGGTGCCATTTGACCAAATATCTCTTACATTGTTCCAATTAAGATTATAATCCATTTCATAAGTGGTATATCCTTCTTCATACATTTTTGTCATTTTCCAATTAGCCATCCATGGATGCAATTCTGAATTTGTCTTATATTCCATGAGTACAGCATTATCAGTACGAGGATTAGGATCATTATTCCAGAAAAATGAACCTAGTAATAGAATATTTCTTTTGTATGCTGGATTATTGTTCTTTTCATAAGCAACTGATTTTTCACAAATATGTTGTACAGTAGATGGATTACTAAATGGGATACGTCCAACATTTACCTCAGTTGTGAAATCTATTTGATCATCATAGGTTTCTCCATATCTATGATCACCATCAATATCCCAGGATTGATCATCAGGATATGAAAGATCTGCATAATAATAATCAGTATCTGGATATCCATATCCTATATTCTGCCAACATTGTCTCATAGGTACATCAGTATAACTACCAATTAAACAAACATCTAAAATTCCCCATTCTTCAGATGGATATTTTTCAAGTAGAAAGTTTCTCATTTTTTCAGCTAAATCATATCCTTCATAATTTGAGTTAATCCAAGATGTTGTCACCACATTTACAGTTCTGCCTTTTTGTTCTTCCCAATTAACCAAAGGAGTAACAGATGATGTTAATGAATCAAGTGTTATTATTACATAATCATATAATCCTTTACTACCAGCAGCTTTTGGATACCATTCTTCTGCTTCATTATAATTGCATATAATTTGTTCTGCTACTGATTTTATTTTGTCAGAATAATCTACCATAATATTATCATATGTAAAATCATCCTCAAATGTATAATGGACAGTAATAGAAATATCTGGGTAGGAAATAAGTTGACCAGATATTGGTTGATATGAGAAAGGATTTACTCGTACATCTACAAGATTATATTTTCTAAATCCAGCAGTTCTTACAAATTCAACAATAGAATCTGGATATAAATTATCATTAGAATAAACCGATTCATAATTTTCTTCATATTTAATTTGCTCTTGTTTATAGATCTCAGGGTTTTCCTTCCCTATTACTCTAGGTAAATTTACAGGTTTAATATTATAGATTCCATCAATTATTACACTTTCACCAATGTTGAAAGAAATATCTTCAAAAACTGCTCCAGGTGGTATTGCAATTGAAAATATCTTTGATGGTAAATCTGGTTTACCAGGAATTAAATTTCGCCCAAAGTTTTCAACTGTAACCTTATCTTCTACAATACTTCGCAATATTTCGTAATCACCAACTGGGATATCTACAATAACTTCTCCATCTTCAATTTCAAATAAAAAAATATTTTCTGTTAAATCTTTATTAAAATTAATTGTGCTTGCACCCGCAAAAACACTACTAATTATAAAGATACTGATAAATATTCCAATTACTACTTTCTTCATAATTCACCTCCAATTAACAATTGTTACTTGTTATACTTATATAATATATAATAGTTGTGGAGGATTTTATTACTTTCTAAAGAATTTTAAAGAAAAACAGAAGAAATCAGAGATTTCTTCAGCATTTTATAGATAATTTGAAATTTAATTAGTTTTCTAGGTCATCCCAAAAATATATCTAATAATAGGAAATAAATTTGGAAATTGCTCAAATATTCGTTCAAGTATTGGATTTTCAATGGATCTAGACCTACTTATACGTATATTCAATGTTCCTACTTCACTAATAGCACCTTTTGTATCAATAGCTTTTACTTTAATTGTAAATTGACCATTCTTTGTCCATGTATGCTCGAATATTTGCTCTTCACCAGATGGAAACGGTCCTTCATCGCCACTACCTGCATTTCCCCAGAAAATATCATACCAAATATCTTGACCGTCAGGGTCTGTTGTAACAACAGTAAACTCCAAAGGTACTCCTATTCTTCCCGAGGTTGGTCCTGTAATTGTTGGAATATTTGGTGGTGAGTTTTCTACAATTGGAAATACTGTTACATCTGACCAATTACTTTTTCTACCCCACTCATCTTTAGCCATAACTTTAATGTCATAGTCACCTAAATCAATCCATGAATGAGATGAAGTTGCACTTTCTCCAGATGAAAATGGTCCTTCCCAATCACTAAATTCACCATCTCCCCAATCAAACATATAATACAATTGATCTCCATCAGGGTCTGTTGTAATGGCTGTAAACTCATAATCATCTTCTGGTACGCCATGATCTGGCCCATTTGGTGCTGCAGGAGTTTCTGGAGCATCACTTATTGTAACAAGCCCCATGGTTAAATCAGGATTTCCCCAAAGAGCTCCCCATTCAAAAGTCTCAAGTCGTTCATAATACCATAGATTATTTGTATACATCTCAAGCAATGCATATTGATGAGCTTGACCCATTGTGTAATCACCCGATGTACAACATGTTGTAAACCAATAGTCAAGTGATTGACTTGAACCATCCATTGGATCATCCCAAGCGTGCTTGCCATATGCTACCTTTGTTGATCCTAAAAAACCAACAGCGCCCTGCTTCATCATCATTTGACCAATATTATCATAATCTGTATCAGAGTTACTGCAGGCATCTGCAAAAATTATTGCTGGATAATCATCATTTAAGTTTAAACAAGTATATGTATCCACAAATGGTTGAGATGGATAATACTCATAACAAGCCGTTGGAGATCCATGTCCTGCCCAATCAACAAAAGCATACGAACCTTCTGACCAAACCTCTTCAACTTTTGCATAGCTTACATCATAGTCGCATTCATATGAAGATTGATCTTCTTCATACATCCTTAATTTTGTCCAATCCTCCATCCAGGGATGAATCTCAGGGTCTGTTTTATATTCCATTAGAACCGCATTATCAGTATCGGGCCAGAAAAAGGTTCCAATTAGAAGGATATTTTTCTTATAAGAGGGATCATCATTTTGTTCATAAGCAATTGTTTTCTGACAAATATTCTCAACTGTATCAGGATCACTCCAAGGAATTCTCCCAACGCAAACTTCTGAATAAAAATCAATCGGATCACTATCTTCACCATATTGATGATCTCCATCAGCATCCCATGATTGACTATCTGGAAGTGAGAGTTCGGCATAATAATAATCAGTATCAGGTTGACCATAACCTGTATCTTGTGCACAGAGACGCATTGGTACATCATCATAATCTCCTACTAAACAAACATAAAGAACACCCCATTCATCAGAAGGATATTTTTCAAGTAAAAAGTTTCTCATTTTTTCAGCTAAATCGTATCCGTCATAATTTGAATCAATCCAGGTTGTTGTGGCAACATAAACACTTCTACCTTTGGATTCCTCCCAATTAACTAAAGTTTCAACAGAAGAAGTTAAAGAATCCAAAGTAATAATAACAAAATCATTAACAGATCTTCCAGATTGACCTATTGGATACCAGTCCTTTGCCTCATTATGATTATAAATGAATTGTTCTGCCAATTTTTCAGTTTCTAAATTGTAATCATTCATAATTTTATCTGTAGAAAATCCTTTGGGATATGTGTAAGAAACAGTTATTGTAAACTCCGGATAATATGTTAATTTTTCTGAAATTGGTTTATATGAAAATGGAATTACTCTTGCATCTACTAGATTATATCTTCTATAACCTCCAGTTCTAACAAATTCTACATTAGAACTGGGATAAGTTTCATCACTATTATAGACACTCTCATAGTTTTCTTGATAAACCTTCTCTTCTTTGTTGCGTATAAGTGGATCTTCCTTTCCAATTACTTGAGCAAGTTCACAAGGTAAAACATTAAAATTACCCTCAAGATCAATACCTTCACCAGCTATAAAATCTAAATCAACAAATTCCGAACCTGGTGGAATTGCAATAGAAAATATCTTTGATGGCAAATTTGGTTTTCCTGGAATAAGATAATGTCCAAAGTTTTCTACTTTTATTTCTACTCCATTTTCATTATTTTGAATTTCATAATCTCCAATATCAATTTTTACTGTAATTTTTCCATCATTAAATTCAATATTATTTTTTACTACTGTAGCACTTGTTAGTACACTACCGATCATTAGCATGCTTACTAAAATTCCAATTACTACCCTTTTCATAATATACCTCCAATTAACGATTGTTATTTGCAATCCTTAAATTATATATAATGTTTATGCTAAATAAAGTTTTAGTAGATATTATAATAATTATATAAAAATAGGAGAAAAAAACTAGCGGACCACCATAACAGGTTTATAAGCATATTGAACAACCTTATTTGCAACACTACCAATTAGATAACGACCAATTTTACTTGTACCCCTACTTCCTAAAACTATAAGATCAACATTTAGTTTAGTTGACGTATTAATAATTTGAACAGAAGGGTCACCTTCTTCAATAATACCCTTAATGGTATATTCTTGCTTACCAATATCATTTATTATTTCATCAATTATATCTTTAGCTCTTTTTTTTAAAGACTTATATGTTTCAACATCAACAAAAGACTTTTCAGAAGGGCTTGGAATAACAGCCAATAAAATAAGTTCTCCATTTTCATTAATTAAAGAAATAGATTTATCTAGGGCTTTTTTAGAACCTTCAGAACCATCAAAACCAACAAGAATTTTGTTCATAATCTATTTTTTTCTCCAAACTGTTCCCTTGGAGGTATCTTGTATTTCAAATCCAATTTTATCTAAATCTTCTCTAATAGAATCAGCAGTTTTCCAATCTTTACTATTACGAGCTTTTTCTCTAATTTTTAGAAGTAAACCTATTAGATTCTCAACTGTATTTTCTTTCACACCTTTATCATATTTATAAGATATCTCATAAACTTTTTCTAAAAGTCCTTTTTCATCTTTTCTTTCAACTAAATTTTGCTGAAAAAATGTTAAGATTTTACCTAATTTTGTAAATATGCCTAACGCATAAGAATAAACAGAGCTATCTAATTTGATATTTGTTTCAAAAAATTTATTGCTTTTATTTACAAATTCAAAAATAGAAGAAACTGCTAGAGGGGTATTGAAATCATCATCCATTGCTTTTTCAAATTTTTTCTTAAATTCTTCAACAATTTTAAGATAAGATTTATCCTGGGGAGAAATTATTTTTTTATCTATTTCATCAAATTTTAAGTTATTGGAGAAATTTTCCAATTTTTCTTTGAGTCGATGAATTTTTAAAAGCCCTTTTTTAGCATCTTTTAATGCTTTTTCATTGAAATCAGGTGGACTACGATAATGAGCTTGTGATAAAAATAGACGAATAACTTCTGGATCCCATTTTTGTAAAAGGTCTTTTACATTAATCATATTTCCGAGAGATTTTGACATCTTCTCACCATTGACAGTAAGAAGACCTATATGCATCCAATAATTTGCAAAATTTTTACCTGTTGCTGCTTCAGCCTGAGCTATTTCATTTTCATGATGGGGAAAACGAAGATCCATTCCTCCTCCATGAATATCAAAAGGTAGACCTAAATGTTTTCCACTCATAGTGGAGCATTCGATATGCCAACCTGGTCTGCCTTTTCCCCATGGACTATCCCAAGATGGTTCATCAGGTTTAGATTTTTTCCAAAGTGCAAAATCAAGTGGACTGTGTTTTTCATCCCCTGATTGGACTCTTGCACCACCTAATAAATCATCAAGATTTTGCCCAGAAAGTTTTCCATAATCCTTGAATTTATTAACGGAAAAGTAAACATCACCTTCAGACTCATATCCATATCCTTTGTCAATAATATGTTGAATCATCTCAACCATATCTGGTATTGTTTCAGAGGCTTTTGGATATAAATCAGCTCGTCTTATTCCTAATTTATCTAAGTCATGTAGACATCTATCAGTAAATCGTCTAGAATATTCTAGAGCTTCAACTCCTTCTTTATTTGCTGCTGCAATTATTTTATCATCGACATCAGTAATATTTTGAACATAGGTCACATTATATCCTTTGTATTCGAAATATCTTCTTATTACATCAAAAGAAAAATATGTCCTTGAATGACCGATATGTGCATCACTATATACAGTCATGCCACATACATACATCTTTACTTTTCCTTTTTCAACAGGGTTAAATATTTCTTTTTTTCTTGTTAATGAATTGTATAATTTTAAAACCATACTCTTATTCAGCCTTTTATCCTCAAATAAGAGAAAAAATATATAGTTTACTGTAAAGATTTCCAAATAATTTATAAGTACAATTTTTATACCGAAAAAACAGGGGTTTTAAATGAAAACAACATTTAGTTTAATAAAAGCAGATGTTGGTGGTTGGCCAGGTCATGCATTAGTTCATCCTGATTTAAAAGAAATTGCTAGAAAAAAATTAGCTGATGCTCAAAAAAAGAAATTATTAATGGATTTCCATGTAACACATTGTGGGGATGATCTCGAACTTATTATGACTCATACAAATGGTGTTGATGCAAAAGAAATTCATGGTCTTGCATGGGATACATTTTGTGAAGCAACAGAAAGAGCAAAAAAATTAGGTTTATATGGAGCTGGTCAAGACCTGCTATGTGATGCATTTTCTGGGAATATTAAAGGTATGGGTCCTGGTATTGCAGAAATGGAATTTACAGAAAGAAAAGCAGAACCTATTATCGCATTTATGATGGATAAAACCGAACCAGGTGCATTTAATCTACCCATTTTTAAGATTTTTGCAGATCCGTTTAACACAGCAGGTCTTATAATTGATCCTTCTATTCATGATGGTTTTATTTTTGAAGTATGGGACATTCAAGAACATAAAAACGTTTTCTTAAAAACCCCTGAAGAAATGTATGACCTTTTAGCACTTATTGGTGCAAAATCACGATTTGTTATAAAAAGGGTTTTTCCAAAAAAGAGTTCAAAATTACCTGCTGATGAACCAGTTTCTGTAATTTCAACAGAAAAACTATATCAAATCGCTGGTGAATATGTTGGAAAGGATGACCCAGCTGGAATTGTCCGTGCTCAGTCTGGTCTTCCTGCAGTAGGTGAGGTGCTTGAAGGATTTTCTCTAGGTCATCTTGTATCAGGTTGGATGAGAGGATCACATAATGGACCATTGATGCCAGTTTCTATAAAAAATGCACAATGTACCAGATTTGATGGTCCGCCAAGAGTAACAGCATTAGGATTCCAGCTAAAAGAAGGAAAAATCACAGAACCTGTTGATTTATTTGATGATCCTGCGTTTGATATAACAAGAAAAGAAGCACAACATATAACTGATTACATGAGAAGACATGGCCCTTTTGAACCACATAGACTTCCAATGGCAGATATGGAATATACTACCTTACCAAAAGTCTTGAAAAAGCTTGGTTCAAGATTAAAAAACATAAAATAAAAAAATTAAGGTAATTTCTGGGTGGATTTTCCATTTTGAGGTATATTATCAAGATTTAATTGTTGATTTACAATTGAACGTTTTTGTTCTAAAGCTTTTGTTATTTCTTTTTCGATATCCTTAGTACTGATACTTACCCATCTAATATTGTCATGTTCGAAAAGCTCATGCAGTGGAAATCTACCATCCCATGGTTCCCATGGTTTTTGAAGTGTCATACTACTAATTGCACGAATGTTTGTTGCACCAACTTCTCCTATTTCATCTGCAAAAGGTATTAAACGATTATTTGGAATAGCAACTCCAACAGTTTGTAAAAATTGACCAATAGGTCTTACAAGTTTAGGTATATGCATAATATCTTCAATTGGTTTAACCCGAATAACTCTAAAAAGAGGAGATGGTTCAATATTTTCAGTTGTTCCATCATAAATTACAAGCCATTGATGAGTAGCAGATGGGAAAATTTTTACAGGGTCACCCATCATCTCCTTCTTTAAATACTGGTGATAGCCATCAAGAACCTGCATTTTTCCTGAGTTTACTCCTTTTGGAAGAGCAATAGATGTTGTTTCCATTTCATCTGCAAGAAGTTCAGCAAATTTTAATGGATCAATTTCACCTCCAAGTTCAACAAAAATTTCTTGTGGTGAAAAACATCCTTGTTGATCCCACGCTGTTACATCAAGAGATACAAGTTCAGCAATCTGACTTGCTCTTTCTTCATCCATATAGTCTCTTGCAAGAGTAATAAAGCTGAATTTATGCCAGTGACCTGCAATTGGTATATTATGCTTTTGAGCAAGTTCAGTTAAACTAACTCTTGCTTGTTCACCACCTGTTGCACGAACTATATCAGATTTTGAAAAAAGAAACTCCTTTACTTCTTTGTTTCCACCTTCAAAAGGTAGAATTGCTATACTATAGGCAAGTTTTGGATCTACTTTCTCAATAGATTTTGCATAAAGGGCACCAAAGACAGGTTCTTCTGATGGAACCTTTATCCAAGATGCTGCATCAATAAGTTTATCAAGTATCATTTCAAAAGCAGCAATACCAAGTATATTTCCTGCACAAATATGACCTATTATTGTGGGATCATAATTAGAATGACTAATATTTAATTCACCATAGGCTTTAACTAGACCATCACCTAATGAAGAAAAATCTCTATATTCTTCAGGTTTGAGTTTTCCAAACAATGGAAGATTATCCTTTCTAAGAATACTCATAAAATGATCAAAACCCCAAGATTCAATCATCTGTAGTGAAAAACCTGTGACAGTTGGTAGAACCTCCCTAGCAACTTTTCTACCTTTATAATCAGGGTTCATCCACATATTTGTTACTTTTTCAATAACATTTAAAACAGTTGGAATGTCAATTTTAAGTAGATACTCATCCCTCATTTTTCTAAGGTTATCTATTATTTGATTGAGTGCATCGACTGTAAAAATAGGTTTTTTTAGTTCAATATTGTTTCCAATATCTTCATATGTAAAATCTAATTTGTTTTCTAGGTCAAGCTCTGGATTCCAGAAGTGACATTCAATTGTTTTTCCCATATATTAAACCTCAAATACAACAGGGATTTGACTTGCCGTATTTACTAGCTCCTGAGCAGCTTTTGTTTGATCAAGAATAACTTTTGAATCACCTTCTAGTGTAAACATACCTCTAATAAGACCTCTAATCGGATCTAATTCCTTATTTATAACTTTCTTCCAATTTGAGTAAGGTCCTCTAAAAGTAAAAGCTGCAGTTTTTCCATTTTTCACAATATAAGCATCTCTACATTTTCCATGCCATAAATCTACATAAAAAATAACAATATCTTTTAGAACTTCATCAGGGGTTATAACAAAAAGAAAATCACCCTCCCAGTCTTTTGCTACTTCTTCATAGGTTTTATTCTTATTTAGTTCTTCTTTGAAATTCTGTATCCATTCATCTGAAGGAAAACGAATCATAAATTTATTCCTCCTCCTTCATAAGATCAGCCATAACAGCTGCACATCCCCTACCCTCAACGCCAGGGAGACGTGATACCTCAATATCAAGTACAGGGCCATTTCGGTTACACACAGGACATTTCTCAATTAGTTTTACTTTATCACCTGTAATTATAAAACCTGGGTAACTTTCAGGAATTGGATCGATGAATGCAAATCTACCGAATTTATCATAACCTATAGAGTTGAGATTTTCATCTAAAACAAGAGGAACAATTGTTGGGGGAACATGCTTATAATGACCTTCACAACTTAAAAATACAGAGCTGCACTCAGACATGGCATAAACATCATGGAAACGATCCTGAGGAATACCAAGTACATCTTCTACTTTTTCTCTAAAAGTTTCTTCAGGAGTGCGCTTAGCCTCCTCAGCTTTCCATCCACCACCAGTAAGTACTTGACTATCAGGTAATTTTACTTTTATTCCCTCTTTAATCATTCTTTCCATAATTCTATTTAACCAAAAAGGAGGACCTGCAAGATTTACTCTTTTTCCTTCTTTTTCAAGGTTTTCCAAAAGACTAATTATTCTGTTATCAGATCTCTTAAGTACAATTGGGCTTAGTTTCGATATTGCTTTTGCTTTAATTTTTTCTTTAATACCAATTGCTTCTGCCCGTTGCATTCTTAGGTATTGTGTAGTAATTTTCAGATCTTCAAGAGCAACATGGATGTTTTCAGGTTTGTACAGATCATATGCTATACCAAAAAGACTTGCTATTGTTAGATTTGTTAGTCGAGGATCAGGTATAAGTAAAATTACTGTGTCATCTGGATTGTAATCCATTAATTCTACAACAGACCTCATAGCATTATATTTCAAACGATCCCATGAACCATTATCACGAGGGATAAAACTAAAACGACCACTAGTTCCACTAGTAAACATGATGCTGACTCCCTTTTTGTTAAATTCTTCGATAACATTATCATGATCAGGAATGTCTGTTCTAAATGTAGGCATTGGTGTTTTTCCGGTAAACACATTGTCAAGCCAATTAAGAAATCCCTTACCTTCAGGATAATCTTTAAAAAACGAGTCAGGCAGTAATGGGAGTTTATTGAAATTCTCCTTTGACGTTATAGCATTTGGTGTAACATTATTTACTTCACATAAACGACGATATAATGAGTTGTTTTCATAGTGGTAGCTAAAACTATATTTTATCGCATCAAATGTTAAATTGGATATCTTATCGTAATTATCAAAATATGTTTTTTCTGTAAAAAGAGCCTTATCAATTGGTGTCCAGTTTTCCTTTGGTGGAATGAATTTTTCAATTCTTTTTTGAAATTCTAATTCTGAATTTACCATAATAAATACATCCTTTTTTTATTCTTCAAATTCATCTGTTACTTCTTTTAATGACAAAATCACGCCATCAAGAGGTTTCATTAATTTAAGAGCTTTAACTTTACTTCCTTTCAATTTTATTCTATTTTTTAGCAAGGCTATTGTTAAATTCATTTCTCCTTTTAATACACTTTTAAATGTACCATAACTTCCAGTTATTACAAATTTTGCTTCTTTTTCATATGTAGGGCCTTTGTTAACAACAAAATCTATCAATTTTCCATTATCAAAATTCAGATAAAAATTCATTATTGAATCATCAGGTGGAATATGTTCTACAACACCGAGTAAAGAAGTTGTTACATTTTTTAAATCCGCTTCAGGATCTAATTTTTCATACATATATTTCTTACATTGCTCAAGCCATTCATCTGAAAGAAATTTAGCCATGCTATACCTCCCCAATTATATTTTTCAGCAATTCTCTAAAGAGCTCTTGGTCATCATCTGATATTGCTTTTGCAATTGGAAATAGGACATGTTCTTTTCTATAGAGTCCTTTGAAATAGAAATTTAAGGCAGATAAAATACCATCGATTTGTAACGATTTTTCTTGGGACTCTATAATTGCATTATCAACACGTTTTTTTGCATCAGGGTCGTTATGATCATAATAGAAGTCATATTCTAGGCAGGCGAATCTACCTTGATCAAAAGGACTTATAAAACCTAGTGCATGGATCAATTTATTTTTATCACCCACTTCTATAAACATATTAATCCAATCTAAAAGGTTCTTTTCATATTCTGTCCAAATCACTCCCCCCATAGGTAAAAACATACGCTGTCTCATCAATCTTGATGGAAATATCCTATGTTCATGTAACCAAATAATATTGGTCATCTCCGGTTTTGAATATGCTTTTTTAAAGAAATCCTGAAGATCTTCATCATATATTTTTGAGATATTTTCAGGTGTTGCATCTAAGGCTTTTTCAAAATGCTCTTTCATAGGTCCTGCAAATATTGCTTTTAGCGGGTCCTTTTCTTCTGAAAGAATCTTCATAAATTCACTGTCTTTAAGGGTTGATAGTTTTGGACATCCCAAAATTAAGGATTTTAGTGTTGATTTATCGATTGTATAATCAACCATGCCTTCAATTATTTTTTTCTCATCACTATTACATATTATGTCTACTGCATAATTTAATTTCAAATATTTTTCCAAGATATACTCAAAATCTTCTGCAATCTTAGGTGTTGGGCTAATGAACTCTGCAAGATACTTACGTGAAAGAATCACATTGGAAAAGCCCATTCCACGTCTTGCGATTTTAAATGACAAGTCAATTGCATCTTGTATATTTTCAAATGGTACAAAAACTGCTTCCTCATCATCATATACTGGATTTAATCTTGTAGTAACCTTAGTGACAATAAGCGGTGGTACTAATGAGATATTGGTAAATCCATACTCAGTTGTATAGGGATTTTCAATTTCTAAATCACTATGATAACTTATATTTCCTTCATCATCAACTGTTTCTACATCGATAAAATTATCCGCTGCCCATCCATATTTATTTCCCCAAGTGGAAAGAATTCCTGTTGATGCAATATTTGAACAAACATGTGCACCTGCTTCTGCAACATTTGCTCGTAGTTTATGTTTATGAGCTTCTTTTTGAAGCTCAAATGCAGTAATTCCTGCACCAACCGTTGCTGTTTGGCTCTCTGGGTGAATCTCAAGTTGATTCATTCTCAAAAGATCTATTACTATTCCTTTTTCAAGACCAAATGCATTTGAAAGAACAGTTGGAGCGGCCATTGATAGAAGTGTCCCACCACTTCTTGGCAAATAAGGTAGATTATTAGAATTTGCATATTTAATGACTTTTGAAAGCTCTTCAGCATCCTTTGGCATTACTATATAGAAATTGAATTTAGAATCAGGGGCAATTATTGAACTTATATATGAAGATGTTATAATTGAATCGTTGGTTGCCCATTCTTCACCGACTATTTTTCTAAGCTCTATTACATTTTTGTCTTCAGGAATATTTTGTAATTCTTCCTTATCTATTTCTTCAACATATTCTTTTAATGCTTTTGCAACCTTTTCAGGTCGTAATTGTGTTGCAAAGTTACATTGCTTATCACAAATCCCACAAAGTGAACATGAATTAACAATTTCAATTAATTTTTTTGTTGGTTTAACTTTTCCTGACATTAAATTCTTAAATATTTGCATTCGACCCTGTGGCCAATAAGCCAAAAAACCATGTTTTTTACCAGAAGGACATAAACCAGTTCCAAGAAAATCGAATCTACACATTCCACAATGAGTTCCTTTTTTTGCAATATTAATGGTTTCTTCATATTTTGAATTTAGTTTTTCCAATACATTTTCTGATGACATTTTTTCTACCTCATTAGTTATTATGTTTTTAAGCTTCAAATTCATCAGTAATTTCTTTTAAAGCAACAATTACACCATCAAGTGGTTTTATTAATTTTAAAGCCTGCAATTTACTACCCTTTACTATTAATCTGTTTTTTAAGACTGCAATCCCAAGGCTCATTTCGCCCATTAGGATACTTTTATAAGTTCCGTAGTTACCCCTTATTTCATAAGTAGCTTTCTTTTCTTCAAATGTATCTCCAGTATTAACTATAAAATCATTTAACTTTCCATCTTCAAGCTCTAAATAAAAATTCATGGTTATATCATCTGGTGGGATATGTTCTACAACTCCAAGTAATGATGTAGTAATACTTTTAAGATCTTTTATTGGATCAAGTCTATCAAGTATATAATTTTTACCAATCTCAATCCATTCCTCAGAAAGGAATTTTACCATTATACTTCATCTCCCAAAACAGTTCCAAGTAATTCCTTAAATAATTCTTGTTCTTCTTTTGAAATACCTTCAGCAATCGGATATAAAACATGTTCCTTACGATATATACCCTTGAATAGATAATTAAGAATTGTTAGAACTTTACCCATAACTAAAGACTGTTCCATCGAATCAACAACAATCTTACTTATTCTTTCACATACATCTGGATCATTATGATCATAATAATAATCATATTCCATGTATGCAAACTTACCATTATCTAGTGGAGTAATAAAACCAAGTGAATGTTCAACATTTAATTTGTCACCGATATCTGAAAACATTTGAATCCAATTTAAATAATGATCTTCATTACCTGTCCACATAGCACCACCAGGGCCCATAAACATTTGTTGTCGCATCATTCTTGTGGGAAGTATTCGAAATGCATGAAGCCAAACAATATCTGTCATTTCAGGTTTAGAATATACTTTTTTGAAAAAATCCTGTAAATCCTCATCAAAAACCTTTGCAACATTTTCAGGTGAAGGATCTAAAGCTTTTTCTAAATGATTTCTCATAGGACCTGCAAAAATTGCTCTTAATGGATCTTCCTCTTCAGAAAGAATCTTCATAAACTCACTATTTTTTAGATTTGAAAATCTAGGAGCACCCAGTATTAGACTCTTCATCAATGATTGATCAATAGTATACTCTACCATATCTTCTATTATTTTTTTATCATCCTTATTGCAAATTATAGAAACTACATAGTTTAATTTAATATAATTTTTACAAACATAATCAAAGTCTTTAGAAATCTGCAATGTTGGACTCAGAAATTCAGCTAGATATTTTCGAGAAAGAACAGCAAGTGATAAACCTAGACCACGTTTTCCTAATTTAATTAAAAGTCTATAAGCATCTCTAATATTATTAAATGGTATAAGAACAACTTCCTCATCATCAAAAATTGGATGAAGTTTAACAATTGCTTCTGTTACAATATTATGAGGGGTTAGGGATAAGTTGGTGAAACCAGGTTCAGTTGAATAAGGATTATTTCTTCCCCTATCACTATGTTTCTTGATATTACCTTGATTATCAACAGTTGTTAAATCAATGAAATTATCTGCAAATGCACCATACCTATTCCCCCAGGTTGATATAATACCTGTTGTTACAATATTTGAACATACATGAGCTCCTGCTTCTGCAGCAAGAGCCCTTAGCCTATTATTTAGAGCTTCTTTTTGCAGTTCAAACATAGTTATACCTGCACCTACTGTGGCAGTACAACTTTCTGGGTGAATCTCAAGTTTTCTTAATCTGTAAAGATCGATTATAATACCTTTTTCAAGACTAAGACCTTTTGCTAAAACTGTCGGAGCAGCAGCAGAAAATGCAGTTCCACCACTTCTAGGTAAATAAGGTATGTTATTTTTATTTGCAAAATTTATAATCTTTGATACTTGCTCTGTATTCTCTGGCATAACTACATAATAATTTAATTCAGAATCCAGAGGAACTATAGTAAAAGTATAAGAAGAGATAATTACTGGATCATTAGTGACCCATTCTTTCCCGATTATATCACGTAAACCTCGAATAATATCGTCTTCAAAAACTTGCTGAAATTCACTTTCATCAAGATTATCAACATATTCTTTCAATGCTCTTGCTACTTTCTCTGGTCGTAATTGAGTGGTAAAATTACATTGTTTATCACAACAACCACAAAAATTACATGATTGAACAATATCTTTCAATTTTTCTGTTGGTTTAACTCTGCCTGAAAACAATTGTTTCACAATTTCCATACGTCCCTGGGGCCAATAGGCTAAAAATCCTTTTTTTCTCCCTGCTGGGCAAACACCACTTCCAAGAAAATCAAATCTACACATACCGCAGTGAGTACCTTTCTTAGCGATTTTTACTGCATCCTTTAATGATGTTTTTTCTATACTCAAAGTTTCATCTGTTGCCATATTATCCCCCAGGACTATAATTCGCAAATATAAATTGATATAAAATTTGTTATTAAATGTTTTTACTTGTAAAAAATGGTAAAAAATTATTAAAAATATGTCAATAGATTATCAATAAACTATAAATATAAATGAAGTGTATTTATATATTAAAGTGAGAATAAAATGGAAGTGAAAGAACAAAAAGAATTTTTTGCAAAACAAGTCAAAGATTTCATGAAACAAAATTCCGTTTATTTCATTAGAAACAATGAAAGATTCAGAACAAAGTTAAAGATGAATCGAAGACAGCTATCTTATGCTATTAGATATCTAGAAAAAATTGGTTTTCTAGTTTCATGGAATGAAAAGGTTTACCAAATATCAAATGGTTAAAAGAATAAAATTATCTAAGATTTTTTTTATTGTAAAACCAAAAATAATAAAATATAGTTTAAATTTTCTATAATGGATGGATAAAAATCCTTTTAATATTTGTACCCTCAATTCCAATTCAAATTGTAATGAATGTAAAAACCAAAATAAATTAGACTGTAAACTTGATAAACATCAACAAAAAGTATCAATGTTAGTAATCTTTTCATCTCTTATAATTGGTTCATTTGGATTAATTTTAACAGGTTTAATAACTGACAATTGGTTGATATTGATTTTCTATATGATCTTTAGTCTGCTTTTTTTTGTTGTCATTGAAAATAAAGTTACCTGTAGCCATTGTCCATACTACGCTGAAAAAACTTTGCGTTTAAATTGTTCAGGTAACAATATTTTTCCAAAGATTTGGAAATATAATCCTAAACCAATAAATCGTTATGAAAAATTGGTATCAATTCTCGGTATTGCTTTAATTGGTTTAATTCCAATAATATCACAAATATATAGTATCTGGTTTTTTTTGTTAAATAATCCAAATGCAACGTGGATTATGATTATTGCTTTAATTGGGTTATTACTAGCAACAATTCTTTCGTTTTTAATGTTCTTTTTCCTGTTTCTTTTTACTTTATGCCCAAGATGTATTAACTTTTCTTGTCAATTTAACAGAGTTCCTAAAGAGTTAGTAGATGAATATCTGAAAAAAAATCCAGTGATAAAAAAAGCATGGGAAAAAAGAAATATTACTAATGGTAAAGGATAAATATTATAATCTTATTCAGGACTTACTCTATATTATATTGGAGTTTATAAAATGGCAAGAATTCATGCAAGAAGAAAGGGAAAATCAGGATCAACTCGTCCTATAGATAGAAAAAAACCTCCGGAATGGAGTTCTTTAAATCCTAGAGAAGTCGAATCACGTATATTAGATCTTGCAAAATCTGGAAAATCAAAAGCAGAAATTGGTCTTATATTGCGAGATCAATATGCAGTTCCTGATGTGAAACTTGCAACTGGTAAAAAAATTTCAAAAATCCTTGAACAAAATAATATTAAATCAGAGATTCCAGAGGATTTAAGAAGTTTAATTCATAAGGCATTGCAACTAAAAAAACACATTGAAATAAACAAAAAAGACCTGAAAAATAAAAGAAACCTTCAACTTACTGAATCAAAAATTAGACGTCTGACAAAATATTATCATATTCAAAATCAACTTCCAAAAGGGTGGAAATATTCTCCACAGCAAGCAAAACTGATGTTTGAATAATATTAATTTTGCATATTTTTCGACATTTGCCTACAATAATTTAAAAATTTTTATAAATGAAGAGAATGATTATAATTAAAACATATTGGTATTTGTGGAGGTATAAATATGAATAAGAAAAAAATAAAGCTAGTTTTAATGATTGTCCCACTATTAATTACAGTATCAGCCCTATCTGGTTGTATTGCTGCAAACGCAATTCAGACTAAACATTGGGACCATATAAATACCGAAGGGACAGGAGTTAGATTATGGGGATTTTTAATTTTGGGAGAAAATTTCCATAATTGGGATGGATATTTTGTATACGATACAGAGTACCACGATAATTGGGAACATTATGCTTATAGAGTAGAAGCAGATAATTATGACTCATTTAACTTCTTTTCAGTAAATATATATAACCTAACCAGAACAACAGAATATCACTATAGAGCTGTAGGAGAAAATAAAGATCAAGGAGCAACAATAAGATTTGGACTAGATTACACATTTATACCAGGTGGACCAAGAGTTTGGGTAAAAGAAGTATCAAACATTGGACTTGAATCTGCAGTTCTTGAAGGAGAATTAACTCATATGGGTGGTGCCGCGTCTTGTGAAGTATTTTTCAGGTATGGGACTGATAAAGATAATCTTGATATGGAAACACCTCATGAAGTAATGACTTCAACTGGTGACTTTAATTATGAAATAACTGGTCTAACTAGTTGCCAAACTTATTATTATCGAGCTATCGCAATCAATGATGCAGATACTTGGGATAGCATCTATATACTTCAGGTAACTCCAGGACTTCCAATCGTGGAGACCTACTTACCAAATGGAGTTACAACAGAATCAGCAATTTTCCGTGGGGAATTATTTTCATTTGGCGGTACAGCATCTTGTGAAGTATGGTTTGAATATGGAGATGATAATCCAAATAATCTAGATGAAACAACAGATTCAATCAATTTAACTACCTTAGGAGAATTTAGTATCGAGGCCACTGGACTAACACCTGATACAACTTATTGGGTAAGATCTGTTGCCAACAATGGAGTATGTGAACATAGAGGAGAAATAAAAGAATTCAAGACTTTATCCGGTATAGCGCAAAAAGATTACAGAGAATCAATCCAAATAACAATTAAGGATAGAATCAACTCTCGGATTAAAATTTTAATATACAAAGGATTTGACATTCTAGGAATTCCAGAAGATGCTCCATTGGAATTGATAATTGATAGTTACCCATTTTTGGGTCGCTTTATAAAATATCTAGAATAGCAATAAATAAACATATAAGATTGGAGAAAAACTCTCCTCTTTTTATTTTTTTGATTACATAACCTTTTTTATATGAAGTTTCTTTTCTAGATGCTTCTATGGTCAATAAACTAGCAGAAATTGCTTTAAAAGCAGTAGAAATAATTAAATCATTTCCTAATACGACAAAAATTAGAGTTATATCACATTATGATGCTGATGGAATTACTTCTGCAGCGATTATTTGCAAAGCTCTCTATAGAGCTGGTTATGATTTTCAGGCAACACTTATGAGAAATCCTTTTGACAAGGGTCTTGCACGAGTTTCAAAAGAGGAAAACGATCTTATTATTTTTTCAGATATGGGGAGTGGACAAATTGAAACAATTGAAAATATGGATTGCAAATCAATAATTATTGACCATCACCAATTCCTAAAGGAAAAAACATCAGAAAATGTTCTTCAAATTAATGCAAATTTTTATGGAATAAATGGTAATTACGAAGCATGTGGTGCAACTCTTTCATATGCTATTGCAAAAGCCCTTGATCCACAAAATATAGATTTAGTTATTTTAGCAATTGCTGGTGCTACAGGAGATAAACAATACATCAATGGATTTAGAGGATATAATAAAGAAGTTATCCATGAAGGAATTAAAAATGGATTTCTAAAGGAAAATATTGGTTTAAAACTCTATGGTAATTCATTATTTGATGCATTGTTTTATTCAGTAGATCCCTATTATTCTGGTTTATCTGGAAATGAGAAAGCAATTAATGAATTGCTTAAAAAAATGGATATTGAAAATGAAATGAAATTAGAGGAGCTTGATAAAAATAAAACTAAACAACTTCAATCATATTTATTGTTAAAACTGACAAAAAAAGGTTGTGAAAAAAATATCCTTGACACAATTATAAGACCTAGATTTTGGTCAGAGGTTTTAAATTCTGAATTAGAACGATTTGCCGATCTTCTTGACTCATGCGGCAAAGGTGGTAATCGTGGATTAGGTCTTGAAATATGCATGGGTAATAAAAAAGCATTCAATGAGGCAGTAAAACTTGAAAAAATATATAAGCAAAAATTATTAGATGAGCTTTTAAGACTTGAAAACGAGGGTTTTAAGGAGAAAGAAAGATTCCGATATTTCTATAGTAAGAATTCTTCTCTTGGAGGTGTTATTGGAGGAATTGCTACAAACTTTATTCTTGATAAAGAAAAACCATTACTTTCTATTGTGAAAAAGGACAATGAAATTCATGTGTCATGTCGTGCAAATCAATATTTAGTAAGTAAAGGTCTTGATTTAGGTCTTGCAATGAATGAAGCTGCAAAAAAACTAAATGGTCATGGCGGAGGTCATAAAATTGCAGCTGGAGCAACAATTGACTCTGAAAAAGAAGAATTATTTCTTGAGACTGTTAATGATATAATAAATAAACAATTTGAGGTATAAAATGGATGCAAGTTGTGAAATTAAAATTGATTTTGATGATGTTGAAAAAGCAAGGACAGTTTTAAAATCTATTAAAGTAGATGACTTTGATTTTGTAAAATCACAAATTAATAATAACATTTTAGAAGCAGTAGTTAAGAGTAAATCAATTTCTTCTCTTATTCATACCCTTGATGATTATCTAGCATGTATTTCTGTTGCAATGAAAATTGTAGATAAAAATTAATAATCTTTATGTAATCTTGGTTTTACTATGATATTTGATTTAAAAGCAATTTTTATCTTTAACAATGAAATTTTTACAATTAAAAATGAATTAAAATCAACAATAGATAACTTTTCTAAAACTTATCTTGAAAAGGACAAAGGAGTAAAAATAAATATTACTGAGATTAAAAAAAACATATTAACAGTAGATATTATTTCTGAAGGAAGTTTTCGACCTCATAATGCTCTTCTTCAAATTAAAAATTTTTTGAGTAAAGAACTTGGAAAAAAACATCATCTTGGAATTAGAGAAATTAAAATTGAAAGTTATACAATTGAATTTGAACTTGAAAAAAAACCGATAAAAAAAATAAATATTCCATTTGCAGATGTTATTATTAATCAAAAAAATGTAAAAATAAAATTAAAAAATGTTGATGAGGAATTTTTAAGAAGAAATTATATAGACAGAATGATAAGTCTAGTAAAAGAGAAAGTTGAAAATCAATATTACGAAGGTAAGGAAGAATTTTGGAAACAAATTTGGAAATCAAAAGAGAAAAAACATGTATGGTCAAAAGATCCAACTGATGAAATGACCAAGCTTGATTGGTTAAAGCAAGGTCCAACTAAAGGTAAATGGTTTTATAGACCTCAGGCTGCTGCTATTTTAAAGACTATGGAAATAATTGCAATTGAAGAAGTACTTAAACCTCTTGGATTTGTAGAAATAATTGAATCCAATATTGTTCCATTTAATGTATGGTTAAAAACTGGTCACTTGGAAGGTATGCCAGGTGAAATTTATTATGTAACAGAGCCTGTAACTAGAGATATTGAAAAATGGGAGAAATTTATTGATATAACAAAGATTACCAAAGAGATACCATTTGAAGAATTGAAAAAAAATGTATCAATTCCTACTGCAGGTATTTGCTATGCTCAATGTCCTTTGATATATTGGTCTTTTAAAGGAAAAACCATAGCTGAAGATTCTTTACCTGTTCTTGTATACGACAAAACAGCTGTCTCAGGAAGATATGAATCTGGAGGAAGACATGGTATTGAAAGAGTTGATGAATTTCATAGGATTGAACCTGTTTATATTGGTACAAAAGAACAGCTATTTAATCTTCGTGAAAAAATGATTGAAAGATATAAGCATGTTTTCAATAATATTTTTGATCTTGAATGGCGGATGGCATGGGTAACACCTTGGTATATGCAACAGGCTGGTAAAATTAGTGAAACTAGCACACAAGATACTGGTACTATTGATTTTGAGGCATATATGCCTTATCGTGGAGACCGGGCTAAATCCGAATGGCTTGAGTTCCAAAATTTAAGTATTTTAGGTGATAAATACATTAAGGCCTTCAATATCAAGGCTCAAAAAAGTGAATTGTGGAGTGGATGTTCAGGCATTGGCCTTGAAAGATGGACAACAGCGTTTCTTGCTCAGAAAGGAATCAATCCTGATAATTGGCCAGAGGGTATTAGAAGATATTTAAAGGATTTACCAAAAGGTATTAAATTCCTATGAATAAAAAAGATTTATCAGAATATAAAAGAAAATACAATGTCTTTAGACATCATGCTTGGGCTGGTCTTGGTTTTTTATCAGTAGTTCTTGCATTTAGGTTAATTTTTTTAGAACAAGCACAAATATTAACTCCTGTAGTTGTAATTCTTGCAATCTATATTATTGTGGCACTAATTTTTACTTATATTTATAGAGAAGGAATTAGTACAGAAGAAAAAATAACTCGAATTAAAAAATTTGAAAGTTATTCAAATGATATAAAGAAAGAAAAAGTTAAAGCAGAGGTTGAAAAAGAGAAATTAAAACTTGAGAAAAAAAAGACAAAAGCTGATGCTAAAAAAATAAAAAAAAGTAAAAAAAAATAAATGAATTTCAGTTAAAAAAATTATAATTTTATTTTTTTGGAAAAACCAAAAAGAGGAAAAACCTTTAAATAAGAACTATATCCCACTCCGATGGCAAAAAGAAGAAAAGAGAAAGACGAAGAAGAAGAAAAGCCCTTTAAACTTCCTAAGTTTGATGAAGAAGCGTTTCTTAAGAGAGAAAGAAGAAACATAAAAGCCACATTTATTTCATTTATATTTGGATTTTTAATGGCCCTCATATGCTTTGGTTTTTGGGCTCTTATGGGTAGTGAAAGTGGTTTAAGATGGGAACTTGTATTACTAGTTGCTGTTGTTAATGCTGCATTTATTAGATATATTTTAATAAGATTTGGAATTGACCTTACTGAATTTCAAAGGAAAAATTGGTTTGGTTCATATGCTACATACTTTGTAACTTGGTTAATTGTTCTTATTGTACTTGTTAATCCACCATTTTATGATGACGAAAAGCCTCGTATTGAAATTGTTCTTCTTCCCCAAATACAGGAGCCAGGTGGTACAGTAAATATCGTTGCAAAAATTACAGATAATGTTGGTATTGATAAAAACAGCTTTACTTTAACTATTACAGATCCAGTCGGAAATGAAACTGTTCTTTCTCCAAATAGTTTTGATTATGAAGATATTATAGTAATATATAAATATGAAAATTCTGAAAATAAAATTGGTGATTTTAATTTTATTTTAACTGTTGAAGATGTTAATGGTCAAGAACAAAAGAAAACTGGGTCTTTTAGTTATAAAAAATCAGTAATAGATGTTACATCCTCAACATTTCTAGATATAAAGAGTGGTGACACTATTAAAATTGAGGCTGATGAAGATATTAGTCCTGAAAATTTCAGAGTTTATTATAAACTTAATAATGGTGAGGAAATTAATGTAAATAGAAGATATAATAATGTAAAAGCTGAGTATGAAACCTCTACAAAATTTAAAGGATGGAATGAAAATAGTAATTTTAATATGACTCTCTTTGTTGAAGTTAGTAATTATTTTATAAACGTTCCAGAAAAATATAGCAATATTATTGAACATACTAAAAACTTTGAATTTTCAACTGCTCAAGATTCAAATATTGGAACTGAAAATCCACCTATGCCATGGAATTGGTCTATCAAACAAATAAATAAACAAGCAGAAAATCTTCTAAATTATGATTATATTATTGATAATAATGGTAATAATTTAGTAGATCAAGATGAAATAAAAAATAAACATTTATTACCTCATCCTATAATTGTTCAAGCACCAGGTTTTGAAATATTAGTTTTTCTTATATCTCTTGTTGTAGCAGTTTTAATATTAAAAAATAAAAAGAAACGCAAATGAAAAGGAAATGAATAAACTAGCAAAATTCTGCAAAGATTTGAAAAAGGATTTTATACCAAAAAATAAAGACCCAGCAAAACCTGTACGTTTTTGGACTGAAAATGATATATTAGATAATAAGATAGTTGAAGCTTTTATAATAATATTTAGAACAAGAGGTTGCTCTTGGGCACTTAAATCTGGATGTAGCATGTGTGGTTATTTTAATGACAGCATGTGGCAAGAAGTTTCAGATAATGATTTATTGAATCAATTAGATTTTGCGATGGAAAGCTATTCAGGACAAAAATTTATAAAAATTTTTACATCAGGTAGTTTTTTAGATAATAAAGAAATTAAACCAAAAATCAGAAAAGAAATAATATATAAACTTAATAATTTTACAGACAAAATATCTTTTGAATCGAGACCAGAATATATTACTGAAAAAACCTTGAGAGAATTAGGAACTATTATTGATCTAAAAAAAATTGAAATTGGGATTGGACTTGAAACATCAGATGATTTTGTTCGTGAAAATTGTTTGAACAAGGGTTTTAAATTTGATGACTATCTAAAAACTGCAAATATATTAAAAAAACAAAAAATTGAACTGAAAACCTATGTATTAATAAAACCACCTTTTTTAACAGAAAAAGAGTCAATTAAAGATGCTATATCAACCGTTAAAGATATCAAAAACATAACAGATTGTATATCATTTAATCCAACAAATGTCCAGCGCAATACATTTGTAAATTATCTCTGGAATAGAAAGAAATTTCGTCCACCATGGTTATTTAGCATTGTTGAAATATTAAAAGAAAGTAAAAAAATCTTAAAGGATGTAAGGATTAAATGCGATATCACAGGAGGGGGAAGTATTAGAGGGGCACATAATTGTAAATTATGTGACAGAAAATATCTTGATGCGATATCAGAATTTTCACTTTTACAAAATGCAGACGTGTTTAAAGGTCTAGATTGTGAATGTAAAGAAAAATGGCTTGATCAACTTGACATAGAGAATCTAGGTTTTGGTTCCCTTTATAATATTTATGGATAGATTAGAATGGATAATATTGTAAAAAAAGAAGATACTGTAGTATTAATTGATGAGTCATTAAATAAATATATAATTAATGTAAACGGGAAAACTGATAAGTACAAAGGAGTAGGAGTTTTTGATCCCTCAATTCTTATTGGTAATAATTATGGAAAACAAATTCAAATCGGAAGTAAAAAATTTTGGATTTTAATCCCATCATTACTTGATAAACTTGAATGTTTAAAACGTCGTGCACAAATTATTCTTCCAAGAGATATTGCACAAATTATTATTAATTGTTCTATTGAACCTGGTAATATAGTTCTTGAGGCGGGTATCGGTTCAGGATCTCTCACTATTGCTCTTGCAAATTTCGTTTCCCCAAATGGAAAAGTAATATCTTATGATATTCGGGAAGATTTTATTAAGCATGCAATAAAAAATATTAAAATGGCAAAGGTTGAGAATACAGTTGAAACAAAAATAAAAGATGTTACATTAGGAATCGATGAAAAAGAATTAGATGCAATAATTTTTGACATTCCAAATCCATGGGATGCAGTTATTCATGCCTGGAAATCTTTAAAAGTAGGAGGTTATTTATGTTCATATTCTCCACTTGTATCTCAAATGGAAAAGACAGTTAAAGAAATTAAAAAATATAATTTTATTGAAGTAAAATCTTCTGAAAATATTCAACGAAAAATGGTTGTTTCAGAACAAGGAACACGCCCAAGTTTTCAAATGTTAGGTCATACCGGATATATTACTTTTGCAAGGAAATTGTTATAATTTAATTCCCCTCTGGTTTTGATAGTTACCAGATTTTTTATCATATAGTTCTTCAGGACTTGATGAAAGATTTTCAAAAACTATCTGGCAAAATCTATCTCCAATCGGAATCTCAAGAGGACTATCATTTGAATTAAAACAACTTATCGTAAGTGTTCCTTGAAAACCTGCATCGACCTTTCCAAAGCTCGCCATAACACCTTTTCTTGCATAACTTGAACGGATCCATAATTGAGATGCAATGTCTGGACCCATCTTTACAAATTCTTTTGTGCTTATTGCAAACCAAGTCATGGGAGGAACTGTTGCAACACCATTTTTTATGTGAGAATCTGTTTTTTTAATAAAGACTTCTTCAATTGTTAAATCATAGCCATTAGGTGTAAGATTTTTATTTTCAAAAGGTTCTATTCCAAGCTTATCATTTTTTATGAAATTCTCAATATCTTTGTCTGAAAGTACTGTCATAAAAGACCCTTTTATTTAATTTTAATGTTTTTTATTATTACATCTTGAAGTGGTTTATCAGCTCTATCTGTTTGAACTTTTGATATTTTATTAACAATCTCCATGCCCTCAGTAACTTTACCAAAAATAGCATGTTTACCATCAAGCCATGGTGTTGGAGCAACTGTTATAAAAAACTGACTACCTCCTGTATTAGGACCAGCGTTTGCCATCGAAAGAATACCAGGTTTATCATGTTTTAGTTTTGGATCAAATTCATCACGAATAGTATAACCTGGACCACCATAGCCAGAACCATGTGGACATCCAGTTTGGATCATAAAATCAGGTATAACTCGATGAAAAATTAACCCATTATAAAATCCTTTATCAACAAGTTTTATAAAATTTCCAACAGTTAGTGGTGTTTTATCCATGAAAAGCTCTATTTTAAAATTACCCACACTTGTACTAAATTCTGCAGTTTTATTCATAAAATTCACTCACCTAAAAGATATTATGTATAGTTATCGAATTAATTTTTATATCCTTTAATGGTTTTCCACCGCCTGCAGGTGAACTATTATCATGAGTATCATCAGCAATATCTCTAACAACACTCATACCATAAATCGTTTTACCAAATGCAGCATAATTTCCATCTAAGAAATGTTGATCTCCATCACATATAAAGAACTGTGCACTTCCTCCAACACCTGCACCAGTACTTGCCATTGAAATTGTACCATCTAAGTGTTCAACATTTGAAACTTCAAATTCAATAGTTCCAAAAGGACTTTCTTTTGTTGTTCCATCAGGATAAGTATTTCCTGCTTGAATCATAAAATCATCAGAGATTCTATGAAAAATCATTCCATCATAAAATCCACTTACTGCAAGATTGATGAAGTTATCACATGTAATTGGCATTTTATTATAATATAACTCAACTGCTATAGCACCTTTTGATGTTTCAATTAAGGCAACAGGATTTTGATTATCTGGAACAATAACATTAACTGTTGCACTAGACTCTTTTTTTCCATCACTAATTGTATAATCAAAGGTATCTTCTCCACTAAAATTTACTGGCGGAACATAAGATATTGTTCCACCCTCCATTATCTCAGCTTCACCATATTGAGGTACAGTAATAGTTGTTATATTTAATTCATCATTATCTAAATCGTAATCATTGTTAAGTGCTTCAATTCTAAAAATATAAGAATTTTTAGGTACAACAAAATAATCTTCGGTAGCAACTGGTGCTGTATTTGTATCTTGTCCATTTGAATTTTGATTATCATTTTGACCTAAATTTGTGATTAAATAATAACCACCAGCAATCCCACCAATAAGTATTATAAAAAATATTATTAGAACTGGAAAATTGCTTTTTTTCATTTGTTTTTGTTTTTTCTGTTTAAGTTCTGCTCTTTTTCTTGCTGTTAATTTTTTTCCAGGCATAG